>Ga0181530_10000291_pt1 | contig 64597 bp, 58 predicted proteins | sample PEATcosm2014_Bin_42_FD_119769 | JGI IMG/M metagenome (GOLD analysis project Ga0181530, IMG submission 119769) | Peatland microbial communities from MTU Mesocosm Facility, Houghton, MI, USA - PEATcosm2014_Bin10_60_metaG | ecosystem: Environmental > Terrestrial > Soil > Wetlands > Peat | place...
CGGGCTGACCATCGTGCAGTCGAATGTCATCCTCGACTATCTTGGCCGCACGACAGGGCATTTCGCCGGCCGCACGGAGCAGGAGCAGTGGACGGCTCGGGAGTGGCTGTCGTGGGAGGCGGACAATATTACGAATGTCGCCAAGGTGAGGCATTACTCGCGGTTCCGCTCGGTCGATCCGGCGGTGATGGACTATTTCCGCCCGTTGGCGGATGCCGCGGTGGGTTTCGTGGACCATGCGCTGGAAGGCCGCGACTGGCTGGTCGGCGATGGCCCGACCATCGCCGATATCGGCTGCTGGGGCCGCATGGTGTTCATGGCCGAAGGCGGCATGGAAATCGGACGATGGCCCAACGTCGAAGCGTGGTCGCGGCGTCTGAAAGCTATGCCGGGCTTCGCGCTGCCCTACGACCTGATTCCGAAGAAAGACCGGGAGATCGATCCGTAATTACGGGAGTAGGGCGGAAAAGCGAAGCGCGTTCCGCCACGGGGTCCGATCACACCTGCGAACCAGACCTAGTGGTATGGCGTCGCTTGACCTCCCGCAGTTATGAGGCGTGGATGCAGTTGGAGACCTGCCGATAGCGGATGACGCATTAGTGCATGGTTATTGAAAGGAGAGATGGCATGGATACGGCGCATGGACGCGCGTCCTCAAATATCGGAGGTCTCTGCGATATTCTCGTCACCGGAATGAAGCAGCACATTCCTGATGCGACCGCGAATGCCGGAAAAAATTGGTGTACAATAGGTAAGCCAAGTGTTGCATTCGTGCAGCATACCAGAAACGCCCTAAACGTCTTCCTTCGTTGCAATCAAGCCGAAGGCGTTCAACTTTCGTCGTACTTAAGTTCTGACTCGGCGCTCTCATTGTCCGAGCGCAAGAGCCTTGGGTCGGCATGGGCCAAGGGAACCCCGTATTTTCTTAGAATCACAACGCCGGAAGAGGCCGCAGCGGCGGTTCCGCTTCTTCTTTTCCTGGCTCGGAGACCCTCACGCAAACAAAGCCGAAACGTCATAGTGATGCCGTCCGAGGACGGTGCTGCCGATCACTGGGAAGGCAATCGTGCTGTCCTATATATAAGCCGGTTCGAGCGAGACCCGAAGGCAAGGAATGATTGCATCAAAATATTTGGGACATCCTGTTCCGTGTGCAATTTCAACTTTGGCCGGGTATTCGGAACGATCGGAAATGGCTTTATTCATGTGCATCATCTGAATCCACTTTCAGCGGTTGGGGCTTCGCACAAGGTCCGCCCCAAGAACGATCTTCGTCCTGTGTGCCCGAATTGCCATGAGATGCTGGACAAACGGTCTCCGCCATTTTCGATCGAAGAGCTTCGCGATATCCGAGACCGGTCAGGGACGGAATAGGGCTCCACGCAAGGCTCAACTTTCTAAACTGAAGACACGACAGGTTCATGTCGACCAGCAGCTTCATGCGCGTGCCAGCGCGACCTCGCGCTCGGCTGCCAGCCACGCCGCATAGCGTAACGCCTGCATGATGTCCTCACGCTTCAGGTAGGCATAGTCAGCCAGAACTTTGTCGATGGTGTGGCCTGCGCCCATCTGTCCGACGACCATGCCCACCGTGACCCGCATGCCGCGAATGTACGCTTGCCGCCGATCACGTCCGGTTGTTGGGTGATGCGATCGAGGTGCCCCATGGAAATCTCCTTTCGTGCCCGCCACCCTGACCGGAAGCGGCATCCAGCGGGTCGTGTCACGCGTGTTGGTCTCGCCGTCCTTCCAACGTCAGATGTGCGATATAGCCGGAACGGCTCTCGCCGGCGGCGCGCGCCTGGGCGTCGAGGCGAAGCAACACCCGGCGCGGCAGCGTGATGTTGACCCGCTCGATCGAGCTGTCGAGTGCCGCCGGATCCACGGTTATGACGCCGAACACCCAACCGATAAAATCCGGTCGCGCGCGCAAGGCCTCGATCGAGGAAGGGGCTGGAACAGCGCCTCCCGCATCGAGTGTCGCGTCGATCCATGCCGCGGCTGCCTCCTCGGCGGCGGTCACGGCGTCGTCGATCGTGTCACCGGCCGAGAAGCAGCCCGGCAGGTCCGGCACAACGACGCCATAGGCCGCGGTTTCGGTGCCGATTTCGATGGCGATCGGGTAGCGCATAGCCAACTCCTATGGTCCCGCTTGCTTGCGGATCGCGGCGACCAGACCAGTGCCCAGGTCTTTCTTTGGGTGCGGCACCACGATGATTCCTGGTCGAGCCGGGTGCTTGAAAACATGGTGCGAGCCCCGGATGCGATCCAGCACCCAACCGGCGGCCTTGAGCTCCTTGACGATCTCGGCGCTCCTCATGTGTGTATGATACACACCGACTGGCGACTGTCAACCGGACACGTCGAAAATCCGGTTTGCGGCCCAGCCGCTGGATCCCGGCCTTGATCCCCCCGTGCCCGTCTGGCGCCCTCCGGCCGCGTCCCGTATGACGCCACCAGCCGGAAGCAGGGGAAACGACATGGAAGACGCATTCCGCCAGGCGGCGCTGGACTACCACCGCCTTCCCCGGCCGGGGAAGCTGGCCATCGAGCCGACCAAGCGCATGGCTACCCAGCGCGACCTCTCGCTCGCCTACACCCCCGGTGTCGCCGCGGTCTGCGACGCGATCAAGGCCGACCCCGACAAGGCGCTCGACTACACCGCGCGCGGCAACCTGGTCGGCGTCATTTCCAACGGCACCGCGGTGCTCGGCCTGGGCAATATCGGCGCCTTGGCCGGCAAGCCGGTGATGGAGGGCAAGGCGGTCCTGTTCAAGAAATTCGCCGGCATCGACGTGTTCGATATCGAGGTCGATGCCGCCGACCCGGACCGCTTCTGCGATGTGGTGGCAGCGCTGGAACCCACCTTCGGCGCCATCAACCTGGAGGACATCAAGGCCCCCGAGTGCTTTGCCATCGAGGCGGCCCTGCGCGCCCGCATGCGCATCCCGGTGTTCCACGACGACCAGCACGGCACCGCCATCACGGTCGCCGCCGCGGTGACCAACGGCCTGCTGCTGCAAGGCAAGTCCCTGGCAGACGTGCGGCTGGTCACCTCCGGTGCCGGCGCCGCGGCGCTCGCCTGTGTCGATCTGCTGGTCGCCATGGGGCTGCGGCCGGAGAACGTGACGCTGACCGACATCAACGGCGTGGTACGCAGCGGCCGCGCGGGCATGCTGGCCAACATGGCGCGCTACGCACGGGACACGAACGCCACGACGCTGGCCGAGGTACTGGACGGTGTCGACGTGTTCCTCGGTCTTTCGGCGCCGGGTGTGCTGAAGCCGGAATGGCTGCCGAAGCTGGCGGACAAGCCGTTCATCCTGGCGCTGGCCAATCCCGACCCGGAAATCCAACCGGACCTCGCGCGCGCCGCCCGGCCGGACGCCATCGTCGCCACCGGCCGCAGCGACTATCCGAACCAGGTCAACAACGTCCTGTGCTTCCCGTTCATCTTCCGCGGCGCGCTGGACGTCTCCGCCACCACGATCAACGAGGCGATGAAGATCGCCGCGGTCGAAGCCATCGCCGGCCTGGCGCGCATGGAGGCGAGCGAGGTGGTGGCCGCGGCCTATGGCGGCGCCGCGCCGGTGTTCGGCCCCGAGTACATCATCCCCAAACCGTTCGACCCGCGGCTGATCCTGGAAGTCGCGCCCGCGGTTGCCCGCGCCGCGATGGACAGTGGCGTCGCACGCCGGCCGATCGCGGACTTTCCCGCCTATCGCCGCGATCTGGAACGCTTCGTGTTCCGTTCCGGCCAGCTCATGCGTCCGGTGTTCGAAGCGGCGAAGCAGGCACCGAAGCGCCGCATCGTGTTCGCCGAGGGCGAGGACGAGCGCATCCTGCGCGCCGCCCAGATGCTGGTGGACGACGGCATCGCCTCGCCGATCCTGCTGGGGCGGCGCGACGTCATCACCCGCAAGGTGCGCGACATGGGGCTGCGCATCGACCTGGCGGACGGCGTGCGCGTGCTCGATCCGGCCGCGGACCACGACGTATTCGGGCCGCTGATCCCGGAGTATCAGTTGCTTGCCAGCCGGCGCGGCGCGCCGCTGGAGGTTGCGGCGCGGCGCATCCCGACGCGTCCCTCGGTCGCCGCCGCCATGCTGCTGCACGCCGGGCTGGCCGATGCCGCGATCTGCGGCGGTACCGGCAACTGGTGGCGGCAGATCCAATACATCCTGCCGATCGTGCCGCGACGGCCGGGGGTGAACCGCGTCTACGCCCTGTCGGCCCTGATCCTGCCCACGGGCGCGCTGTTCATCGGCGACACCTTCATGGTGGTCGATCCGACGGCAGAGCAGATCACCGAAATGACGCTGCTGGCGGCGGACGCGGTGCGTGAGTTCGGCGTCGTGCCGAAGGCGGCGCTGTTGTCGCATTCCAACTTCGGCGCCAGCGACAGCGAGTCGGCGCGCAAGATGCGGCGCGCGCTGGCGATGATCCGCGCGCGCGATCCGGCGCTGGAGGTCGACGGCGAGATGCACGCCGACGCGGCGCTGGTCGAGGCGATCCGCAATCAGGCAGTGCCGGATTCGCGGCTGCATGGGGCGGCGAACCTGCTGATCATGCCGAGCCTCGACGCTGCCAACATCGCCTTCAACCTGCTGAAGGCCGCGGCGGACGGGCTCTCGGTCGGCCCCATACTCCTGGGCATGTCGCAGCCGATCCATGTGCTGGTGCCCAGTGTCACCGCGCGCGGCATCGTCAACCTGAGCGCGTTGGCCGTGTCGGCGGCACCGATCCCCAGGGCAACCGGGTGAAGCGGTGGTAGGGCCAGGAGCCTTGCCGGTGGAACCCCAATCCGGGGCGCTGCTCCCGGGAACCCCGCCAAGGGCGGCGCCCTGACCCTGCGTTGTTCCGCTTGCCCGCGCCAGCCCCCAACCATCGGTTGCGCAAGGCCCCGCTCCCGCGCAGATTAGCCGTATGCTCTGGCTGGTGCTCGGAGGGGTGACCCTGTTCCTGTTCCTCGGCGGCCTGCGGGCCTTCGAGCGAGCATCGGTCACCACGGTGAAATCGCTGCTGGTATGGATTGTCGCGCTGGGCGGGCTCAGCCTGGCGCTGCTGCTGGTGCTGACCGGCCGCGGCGGCATCGCGCTGGGTGCGCTGACGCTGTTCGGGCCGCTGATCTGGAACCGCTGGCGCGCCGCGCATTCCTCCGGGCTGGGAGCAGCAGGACGCGGCCCCAGGCCCGGCCCCGGCACCGGTAGCGAGACGCCGCGGGCCCGCGGCGGGGCGATGACGCGGCAGGAGGCGTACCAGGTGCTCGGCCTCGCGCCCGGTGCCAGCGAAGCCGACATCCGCGCCGCGCATCACCGGCTGATGCGCACCGCCCATCCCGACGCCGGCGGCTCCGACTGGCTGGCGGCGCGGGTCAACATGGCGCGCGACGTCTTGCTCGGCCCGAAGCATGCGTGACCGGCGCAAGGCACGGGCGATCGCCTGGCCGGCGCACCGGCACGTGCAACGCGGTCGTGATCATGCTCAAGGCCACGTGTCGCGGGGTCTCGCGGCGGGCTGCCACATTTCGGCCGGTAGCCCGTGGTCGGTTGCACCGGGCCACAGGGGAGGCTGCACTTGACCAAGACGCTGCGTAAAGCCGTTCTGCCCGTCGCCGGGCTGGGGACGCGGTTCCTGCCTGCCACCAAGGCGACCGCCAAGGAGATGCTGCCCGTCGTCGACAAGCCGCTGATCCAATATGCGGTCGAGGAAGCGCGCGCGGCGGGCATCGAGCAATTCTGCATGGTGACCGGGCGCGGCAAGACCGCGCTGGTGGAGCATTTCGACATCGCCTTCGAGCTGGAGGCGACGCTGCGTGAACGCAACAAGACCGATGCGATGGCGCTGCTGCAAGGCACGCATGTCGAGCCCGGCTCGATGGTGACGGTGCGCCAGCAGGTGCCGCTCGGGCTGGGCCATGCCATCTGGTGCGCCCGCGCCTTCATCGGCGACGATCCGTTCGCCATCCTGCTGCCGGACGACCTGGTGCTGGCCGACACGCCGTGCCTGCGGCAACTCGCCGATGTGTATCGCGACACCGGCGGCAACGTCGTCGCGGTGACCGAGGTGCCGCGCGAACACACGAACCGCTATGGCATCCTGAAGACCGGCAAGGACGACGGCAGGCTGGTCGAAGTGCTCGGGCTGGTGGAAAAGCCGGAGCCGCAGGACGCGCCGTCCAACCTGTCGATCATCGGGCGCTATGTGCTGATGCCGGAAGTGATCGGCTATCTCGGCCGCATGGAGCGCGGCGCGGGCGGCGAGGTGCAGCTGACCGACGGCATGGCGCGGCTGATCGGCACGCAGCCGTTCCACGGGCTGCGTTACGAGGGACGCCGGTTTGACTGCGGCGACAAGGTGGGGTTTTTGGAGGCGCAGATCGCCTTCGCGTTGAAGCGGCCCGATCTGGCCGATGCGGTGCGTGCGTTTCTGAAGAAATATACCTGAAGGTGACCCGCCCGGATGTCCTTCTCGCATAAGTTCGACCCCACCACGCTGCGCGAGTACGACATAAGAGGGATCGTCGGCCGCGGGCTGACGGTGGACGATGCGTTTGCCATCGGCCGGGTGTTCGGCTCGATCGTGGCGCGCGCCGGCGGCGCGACGGTCGCGGTGGGCTATGACGGCCGCCTGTCCAGCCCGGACCTGGCGACCGCGCTGATGCGCGGCGTGCGTGCCAGCAACGTGGCAGCGATCTGTATCGGCTGCGGTCCGACGCCGATGTTGTACTACGCCGCCACCACGCTGAAGACCGGCGGCGCGGTGATGGTGACCGGCAGCCACAACCCGCCCGATTATAACGGCTTCAAGATGATGCTCGGGGGCAAGCCGTTCTTCGGAGAGCAGATCGTCAGGCTTGGGCAGATGGCGCGGGATGGCGACGTGGTGGAGGAGAACGCGGCGTTGCAGCGCAACGTCGATGTCTCGGCTGCGTATGTCGCGCGGCTGCTGCAGGATTGGGACGGCGGCGACCGGTCGCTGAAGGTGGTGTGGGACAACGGCAACGGCTCGGCCGGCGCGGTGCTGACCAGGCTGGTGGCCGGGCTGCCGGGCGAGCATGTGGTGCTGAACGGGACGATCGACGGGACGTTTCCGGCGCACCATCCCGACCCGACGGTGCCGGCGAACCTGCGGCAACTGATTGCCGAGGTGGCGGCGCGCGGTGCGGATATCGGCATCGCGTTCGACGGCGACGCGGATCGCATCGGGATCGTCGACGATAGGGGCGCCATCATGTTCGGCGACCAGTTGATGGTGCTGCTGGCGCGCGACGTTTTGCGTTCGCGGCCGGGTGCCACGATCATCGCCGACGTGAAGGCGAGCCAGGTGCTGTTCGACGAGATCGCCCTCGCCGGGGGTGTGCCGCTGATGTGGCGGACCGGGCATTCGCTGATCAAGGCGAAGATGGCCGAGACCGGCTCGCCGCTGGCGGGCGAGATGTCGGGGCATATCTTCTTTGCCGATCACTGGTATGGCTTCGACGACGCGTTGTACGCCGCGGTGCGCACGCTGGGCATCCTGGCGCGGATGGGCGGGGAAAAACTGTCGGCGGTGCGGGGGCGTCTGCCGCACGTGGTGAACACGCCGGAGGTGCGCTTCGACTGCGACGACAGGCGCAAGTTTGCGGTGATCGAGGACGTGGCGGCGCGGCTGCGCGCCGCGGGCGCGCAGGTGTCGGAAACCGACGGCGTGCGGGTGCTGACCGATGATGGCTGGTGGCTGCTGCGGGCTTCGAACACGCAGGCGGTGCTGGTGGCGCGCGCGGAAGCGAAGGACGCGGCGGGGCTGGAGCGGTTGAAGGCGGCGCTGGTGCGGCAGTTGGCGTTGTCCGGGCTGGCGGAGCCGGATTTCTCCGGGAGCCACGCCGGGCATTGAGCGTTGCGGCCAGGTCGTGCAGCGCGGGCCGCTGCCATCTGCTGTTTTTGCGGTCTGACGATGTCCCGGTGGCGGGTCAGTGCGAACGGCTGCGCAGGGTCGGACGCGACGGTTGATGCCAGTGGACACGGCGATCGGCGCTTGGGGCGGACTGCGGCCCCCTGAGGTTCCGCGCGGCGCACAGGGTCCTAGCGCGGCTGGTGGGTCAATTGAGAATTTCGCGCCATGAGCCAGCGCCGGAGAGCAACCGCTGACCAGACCGCCTCCACCAGACCAAACGGCCAGGCGCCTTGAAGGAAGCCATAGGCAGAACCGAGGGCGCACGCAACGGCGAACCACAGCACGAACCAATGACTACGGCTCTCGAGCGCGTAGCACACCAGCATGGCCGAAACGGCGAAGAGGCCGAAGAGCGTAAGGGCATCCATCGCGCGATCTTACCACACGGCACAAATCAGGGAGGCGGTATGAAAACGCGGCTGCTGCCGGCACCCGCGCAGAGGACATGTCACGAGTGGCCAGGCTGGCACGCAGAAAGGTTCGGAGCGAACAGCGCGGAAGCAGCAAGACAAGATTGCGCGTTCGTCTTTATCGCGCGCGACTTGGAATTCGCTGCATCTCGTGTCGGGCAAAAATCTATCATTCGAGATTATCAGCCTAAACCGATCTGGTCAATCGAGGAGGTGCCAGAGGAGACTGGATTTAGTGAAGAGGTGACAACTCTTATTCTGGGAAGTCGCAGGCCGATCCTTTTTGTGGAGGGCAAGGAAAACAGCCTCGATGCAGTCATCTATCGGTGCTGCTATTCCGATTGGACCGTGATCCCTCGAGGATCTTGTGAAGAGGTTCTCCATTCGGTCGTCACCATGCGACGTAACAAGGATCTCACGCGCGTAACATGCTCCGGCGTGGTGGATGCCGACGATTACCAACCCGATGATATCGCTTATTTGAACCGATATGGCGTTGAGGTGTTACCCGTTTCAGAAATCGAAAATCTCATTCTGCTGCTTCCTTCGGTGAGCCGAGCCATTGCGGAGTCTGAAGGCTATCAGGATTCTGAACTGGAAGACCGGCTATCCCGCCTGAGAACGAAGATTTTCGAGTTATTGGACGGACCCAACGCCATCGACGATGTCGTGGCCCGGTATTGCCGCCGGCGAATAGACCGAATGCTAAAAAAGGTTGATATTAGCGCTGCCAGGACCGTTACCAACATCACTGCTGAATATGCTCGACAGATTGCAGCGATCAACCTATCGGGCATAGCTCAGGAGGCGACTAAACGCATACGCAGCACCATCGCCACTGGGAATCTCGAGATGCTTTTGGCGTATTACGATAACAAAAGCATGTTAGCGTTGGCAGCTACCCACCTTAAACAATCAAGACTGTCCGACTCTACGAACTGGCTTGCAAGAGTGCTAAGAAACAACAAGGCGCCAGGTCTCATTGAGGCAATACGCGACAGCCTTCCGCCGATTCAACCGCAGTAAATCAAAAGGCTCGCCGTGTTTCCTGAGGGTGATCGCCGAGAGCCGGTGATCTCGATCGCCACCGGCCGTCAGCTCGGGTGTATGCCGAACATAATCCAGCCGCCACCTGCTTGGCGCGGTGAATGCCCCCAGCGCGGTCTCCGCCCGCCCGCCCCCGTTGCGGCAATGTTTGCATTTTGCTAGGCTGCTATCAATCCAAGCACTCCAGGCAGGCTGACATCATGGCCTCGATCACCGTCAGGAATGTGCCCGATGAGGTGCATCGCGCACTGCGCGTGCGCGCCGCCCAACACGGCCGCAGCGCCGAGGCCGAGATTCGCGATATCCTGCAACGGGCCGTGAAGCCGGCAAAGCGCGTTCGCCTCGGCGACGCACTGGCCGCCCTGGGCCGCAAGGTCCGCCTCACGGACGAGGACATCGCGGCCATCGACCGGACGCGGGACAAATCGCCGGCGAAGCCGATGAAGTTCGAATGATCGTCCTCGACACCAATGTGATCTCCGAGGCAATGAAGCCAGAGCCAAATCCCGCAGTGCGGGCCTGGTTGAACGGGCAGGTCGCCGAAACGCTCTACCTCACCAGCGTCACCCTGGCGGAGATCCTGTTCGGGATTGCCGTGCTGCCGGCAGGCAGGCGCAGGAACACCTTGACGCGCGCACTCGACGGCCTGCTCGAGCTGTTCAGCGATCGCGTGCTGCCGTTCGACACCGATGCTGCGCGCCACTACACCGCGCTCGCCGTCGCTGCGCGCAACGCCGGTCGTGGGTTCCCGACGCCGGATGGATACATCGCCGCGATCGCCGCCTCGCGTGGCTTCCTCGTCGCGTCACGTGACACGTCGCCCTACGAGGCCGGCGGGCTCCGGGTCGTCGACCCATGGCAAAGCTGACTCGGCGGCGTTACCACACCCCCGCCCTGACCGGCGCCCCTCTCAAGGCACCGGCACCCCGATCGACTTCAGCCGCGCCTGCGCCCGCCCAGCCCGCGCCTTCAGCCCATCCAAATACGTGCTGACGTCGGTGCCGGGCAGGTTCAACACCTTGCACCCAAGCCGCCAGTACTCCTCGATCTGCGCCTCGGTTTCCGCAGACCCTCGGGCAAGTTTCCCCTGCGCGTTGCAGGCCGCCGCGATCCGGCGCACGGCTGCCTTGAACGTCGGGTGCTCTAGCTGGAGATGCACGCCGAGGCGCGCACTGAGGTCCGAGTGGCCATAGGCGATCATGTCGATGCCCTCCACGGCCGCGATCGCCTCGACATTCTCCAGCCCTTCGAGCGACTCGATCGACACGCAAACGACGATGTTGGCATTGGCCCAAGGCGCATACTCGGTCGCGTGACGCGCGCCAAAACTCCGGTATCCGGTGTGCATCCCCTGCCCCGAGATGCCGCGATTGCCGATCGGCGGATATTTTGCCTCCCGCGCAATCGCGCGTGCCTCCGCCACGGTATCGACCTCCGAAACCTGCACGCCCATGATCCCCTGATCGAGGATCGCCGGGATCAGGTACGTGAAGGATTTGTGGATCCGCACGATCGCCGAGACGTTGGTGGCCTGGAACCACCCGGCGAGATCCGCGATCGTCTCGAGGTCGAAGGCGCCATGTTCGTGGTCGATCATGCAGTAGTCGAAGCCGGCGGCCTCGATGATCCACGGCACGCCGCGCGAGGCGAACTCCTTGAGCCCGGTCCCCAGCGCGGCCCGCCCCTCGCGCACCGCCCGCCTTATGCTGTTCTCTTTCATGGATCGTACGAGGCTCCCATCGCGAGACAGAGGTTTTCAAACACGCCTTGTGACACGCGTCCAATGACCTTCAAGCCGCCAGCCGCTCCCGCGATTCAGCCCAGAAGCGCCACGATCCCAGCAGCGCCAGCGGGCTTCCGGCCCTACCAGGAACCGGTGTTGGCCATGCTGGTCCAGGGTTCGGCAGGCGGCAGCGCGCCGCCGGCCTGCAGCAGCTCGATGGAGATGCCGTCCGGCGTGCGGATGAAGGCCATGCGGCCGTCACGCGGCGGGCGGTTGATCGTCACGCCGCGGGCGATGAAGGCGCTGCAGGTGTCGTAGATGTTGTCCACGGCATAGGCGAGATGCCCGAAATTGCGGCCACCCGCATAAGGCTCGGGATCCCAGTTGTAGGTGAGTTCCAAGGCAGCCGCCTCGTCGCCGGGGGCGGCGAGGAACACGTTGGTGTAGCGGCCCTTCTCGTCGGGACGGCGGCGGATCTCGTGCAGGCCGAGCACCTCGAAGAAGGCGATGCTGTCCTCCAGCGAACTGACGCGGATCATGGTGTGCAGATATTTGGTCATGGCGTGTCCTCAGGTCAGGGGTCAGCGTGTCCGTGGCGGCGCAGCAGACGGGTCGAGCTGTGGTGACAAGGATGGGAAGGACGGCCGCCAAGGTTATCCAAATCGGCTGACACCACAATGCGAAACGTCCACTCTGGAAGATTAGCGAGCTTCGGCGGGACTACCGCCTTGGGCGCCAAGTAGCCGGTCCCACCATCCGGGGAGCTTTGGCAGCTTCGTCTCCGACACCGAACCACGTCGGCCGGCTGGGAATGTCGCAGTTGCGTCAAATCCGGCTGTTCTTCACCAACCGCCCCGCAAGCGGCTCGCCGCCGGCTTCCCCTCCCAAGCCCGGGCCGCAACGTCACCTTGACTATATTCCTAGAATTGGCTATAAAGCCAAGCATGGAAACCTATCGCCAACCGCAGCAACCCGCCCAGCTCCTCGGCCTCCCGACCCAGGCCTACTACCAGCTCATTCATACCCTCGCCGGCATCCTGCCGCCGCCGGTGAACGACACGCCCGAGGCACTGCTCGCCCGCACCCAGTCCGCCATCGACGAGGTGGCCGGCATGCTGCCGACCAACGCCAACGAGGCCCGCCTCGCCGCCCAGTGCGTCGCGGCCCGCGCCCAGGCCGACGACGTGCTGCGGCTGCTGCGCAAGCATGCCGGCGACATCGCGCTCGAGGTCAAGCTCAACGCCCAGTACGTCGCCATGCTGCGGGCGTCGCAGGGCGCCCACGGCCATCTGCTGCGGGCGCAGGCGGTGCGGCACAAGCGCGAGAAGAGCGATGCCGCGCTCAAGGCCGACGAATGGACGCAGCATGTCGTCACCAGCGAGCTCCAGCGGGCGCTGGCGGCGGGTCCGGTGCCGGCCACGCCCGCTGCGGCGCAACCGGCGCCGGCACCGGCCGCCGCACCGCCGGCGCCCGCCGCCGAGCCCGTGCCGGTCGCGCCGCCGCCGCCCGTGCTGGCCGAGGCTTCTCCGCCACCGCCGCCCGCCGCGGCACCGCCGCTGCCGCCCGTATCCGCGCCCGTCGCCGCATGGCCGGCGGCTCCCGCCGCGCCCGAGCAGACCCCGGGGCCACGGCGGGCCCGGGGCATGGCGGCGCCGGCGGAGGCCGACGAGCCGCCGCGCGACCTGGCCGCCGAGACCGACTACTACGCCGTTACCTATCCCCATCGCGCCCGGGAAATCCGGCACCACGGCGGGCTGCCGCCCCATTGCAGCTTCGGACCGCCTGACGACGACCTGCTGCGTGCCATCGCCACCAGCACCAGCCCAATCTTGCGCGCCCTCGACGGCATGAGCGCCGCCGCGGAGTGAGGCTGCGTGCCCGTCCCGAACGCGAGTGCGGGACGTGGCGGCGCAAGGTTTGCAGCACGGAGCCAGGGCGGAGGGCCACGGAGTGCCACAGGAGCCGGGGCGCACGCGGCGGTGTCGGCCCCCTCCGGCGGCGCGATGCGGACCGCCCGGCCAGTCCCCGGCACGCCATACCGGCACGACTCCCGTGGCCCTCGATGGCCCGCCGCGCTGTCGCCGGGCGGAAAACCTTGCACTGCCGCAAACCGGGACCGGGGCTCGCCGGGATGCCGCAACCGCCGGTTCACCTGCTACGGTGGCCGCGTCTCATGGCATGTGCGTCGATCTCTCATGCGGCAAAACGAGACGATCATGAGACGCGTCGTCGGCTCTCAACCGCACCCCGCCCCATTCCGTGCCCCGCCGCGCCTGCGCTGCCGCAGGCGGGCACCCGTCACGCAGAGACTGGCAGGCAGCAAATCCCGGCGCCGCTGCCGCGGATGCCTCTCACCGGATGCGACGCAATCCCACAGCGAACAAAATGAGACGCCGACGAGACGCTGCGTGGTTGAACCGCGGGATCGTCAACCCGATGCCAAGCGCTCGAAGCGGGCAGCGGCGCCGGTCAGGCGAGCCCTTCGGGCCGCAGCCGCGGCGGCAGGCTCGCCAGCGACTCCGTGGTGTCGAAGTCGCGCAGCACGGCGTCGTCGGCCATCTCCACCTCGGCCACCGCTTCCATGTGCTTGCCGACCAGGAACCGGGCGCCGGAATCGCCGCTGATCGCGAGGATCTCCGGGAAGAACCGGCGGTCCCACAGCATCGGGTTGCCCTGCTTGCCGCGGAACACCGGCAGCACGATCAGCCGCCCCTCGTCCGGATCGTACGCCGCCAGCAGCCGGTCGATCATCCGGCCGGTGACCAGCGGCATGTCGCCCAGGCAGACCAGTGCCGCCGCGCAGTCCGGCGGCACCGCCGCGATGCCGGCCTTCAGGCTGGCCGACAGCCCCTCGGCATAGTCCACCGCATGCACGTATCGCACCGGCCGCCCCCCCAGCGCATGCTCTACTTGCTCCGCCTGGTGGCCGAGCACCACCAGGATCGGCCTTGCGTTCGACGACAGCACGTTGTCCACCACGCGGGCGATCATCGTCTTGCCGGTCTTGTCGGCGACCAGCAGCTTGTTGTGCGGCGCCATCCGCCGTGAGCGCCCGGCGCCCAGCACCACCGCCGCGATGGTCGGCGCGCTGCGCGGGGCTACGCCGTGCGGCGGTTGCGCCGAGGCCTTCTCCCGCGGCAGCGGCCGCACATCGATCTCCTTCAGCAAGCCGCCGACGCCCATTTTCATCATGTCGGCCGGCGCCACCTTCAGGCCGGCGAACAGCCGGTGCAGCACCCAGTCGATGCCGTTCAGCTTCGGGCTGCGGGCGCAGCCGGGCAGCACCAGCGCGGGGCAATCGCCGATGCGGCCGAGGCAGATCAGGTTGCCCGGATCGACCGGCATGCCGAAATGCAGGATTTCTCCGCCGGCGCGCACGATCCCCGCCGGCCCGACGTCGCGCCGGTCCAGCACCGCCGAGGCGCCGACCACCAGCAGCAGCTCCGCGCCGTCGCCCAGCAACCCCTCCAGCGCGCCGCCGATCGCCATTTCCTCGTGTGCGCAGTGCACGGGGGGGAGCAGGGTGCCGGTCAGGGCGGTGACCCGCTGTTCGGTGGCGGCGATGGTCTTCTCGGTGGTGCTGTCCTTCAGGCCGGGCAGCTCGGTGACGACCAGGCCGACCTTCAGGGCGCGAAACGGGTGCAGCGTGAGCGGCGAGCCGCCCTGCCGCGCCAGGGTTTCCGCCACCGTCAGCACGGTGCCCGGCACCGAGAACGGGATCACCTTGATGGTGGCGACGAGGTCGCGCGATGCCACCACCGCGTAGTCGGGCAGGGTGCCGACGGTCAGCGCCTCGTCGATGCTGTTCAGCCGGTCGATTTTCCCCGCATCGACGCGCAGCAACCCAGGGGCTTCGGCGGCGAGGTTCACCCGCCCGGTGGCGGCCCGCGAGCGCGCGATCAGCGGCGAGACCAGCGGCGCGGCCAGCCGATCGGCGGCGATGTCCTCCGGCACGTCGCCCGGTTCCAGGCGGGCGCAGATCACCTCGGTGCGGCCGGCGTCGCGCAATGCGGCGAGCGCGGCGTCGTCCAGCACCGAGCCCTTGCGGATCATCTTCTCGCCGACCCGCTGGCTGTGCGCCATGATGGCGCCGCGGGCCGCGTCCAGCGGAACGGCGCCGAATTTCATGTCCGCGGCCCTTCCTGTTGCCTGCCGAGACCGCGTCTGGCCGCCGAAGCCGCCCGGATCATGCCGCGAGCGGCGCCTTCTGCGGCACCGGCGCGCCGCGCCGCACGGCGACCACCTCGGCGATGATGGAGAGCGCGATCTCCGGCGCGGTAACCGCCTCGATGTTGAGGCCGACCGGACCTTTGATCCGCGCCAGGGCGGCGTCGGTGTGACCGAGTTCGCGCAACCGCTTGAGCCGCGCGGCATGGGTGCGGCGGGAGCCGAGGGCGCCGATGTAGAAGGCGGGCGACTTCAACGCGCGATCCAGCGCTGGATCGTCGAGCTTCGGGTCGTGCGTCAGCGTCACCACCGCGGTGCGCGCGTCCGGGCGCAGTGCGTCCATCGCCTCGTCCGGCCAGGCGGTGGAGATGGTCACGTTGGGAAAGCGCTCGTCCGAGGCGAAGGAGCGGCGCGGATCGACCACGGTGACCGCGAAGCCGCATTGCGCGGCGAACGGCACCAGCGCCTGGGCGATGTGCACCGCGCCCACCACGACCAGCCGCAGCGGCGGGTTGTAGACGTGCAGGAACCAATCCGCTCCGGCGACCTTCACGGTGCCGCTTACATCCTCGTGCAGGGCGTGGTCGGCCGCGGCGTTCAGCTCGGCCGGCGAGGCCGGGTCGGGCAGCAGGCGCTGTTCGCCGTCCGGCAGGCGGGTGGCCAGCACGACAGGGCGCCCGTCGCGCTTCGCCGCTTCCAGCGTGGCGAGTGTGTCGGGGGTCATAATACCTCTCCCGCGCAGCGGGAGAGGTCGAGGCGCGCATGCGCCGAGGGTGAGGGTGCCGAGGCCAGTCTCGGTCTTACTGCGCGCCGGCAGGAAGCTTGGGCATGGGGGGCCGCGACACCCTCACCCGCCGCTTCGCGGCGACCTCTCCAGCGCAGCGGGAGAGGTTGACGTGACGCCCTCACAGCAGCCGCTCCACGAACACCTTTACCTTGCCACCGCAGGCCAGGCCGACTTCCCAGGCACGCTCGTTGGTCACGCCGAAGTCCAGCAGTTGCGGCGTGCCGGTCTCCATCGTCTTCAGCGCCGCGTCGGCGACGGCGCCCTCGATGCAGCCGCCGGACACCGAGCCGGCCATCTTGCCCGACCTGGTCACCGCCATCTGGCTGCCGGCGGGCCGAGGCGAACTGCCCCAGGTCTCCGTCACCGTGGCCAGCGCCACCTGTTCGCCGGCAGCGCGCCAGGCGGCGGCGGTGCTCAGCACGTCTTCCACTTCGTTGGTGTTCATGCGGCTATCCTTTCATATCCCGCCAGCGGCGCCAAACCGCGTGGCGGCGCGGGACGCGACAGCAGATCGACCAGCGAGCGCAGGCTGGCCAGATTGTGCACCGGCCGGAAGTCATCGACATGCGGCAGCATCGCGCGGATGCCTTGGGATTTTGGTTCGAACCCCGACCAGCGCAACAGCGGATTGAGCCAGATCAGCCGCCGGCAGGAGCGGTGCAGCCGGTCCATATTCTCCGCCAGTTCGCCGGCGTGTTCGGCGTCGCGCGGGCGGTCCAGCCCGTCGGTGATCAGCAGCACCACCGCGCCCTGCGCCAGCACACGCTTGGCCCAGCGGCGGTTGAAGGCGGCCAGCGCCTCGCCGATGCGGGTGCCGCCGGACCAGTCGGGCACGATATGCGCCACGGTCTGGAACGCCACCTCCGGATCGCGGTGGCGCAACTGGCGGGTGATGTTGGTCAGCCGCGTGCCGAACAGGAACACGTGGACGCGGTCGCGGTCATTCGTCACTGCGTGCAGGAAATGCAGCAAGATCTGTGCGTAACGCGACATCGAGCCGGAAATGTCGCACAGCACCACCAGCGGTGGCGCGCGCACCTGGCGGCGGTTGCGGGCGATGGTCAGGATCTCGCCGCCCTGGCGCAGGCTCTGGCGGATGGTGCGGCGCAGGTCGGTGACCGGGCCGAGCGGATCGGGCCGCAGCCGCCGGGTCCGCCGCAGGTCGAGCGGCAGGGTCAGCCGGCGGATTTCGCGCTTGGCGGCGGCGATCTCCTCGGCGCTCATCGCCTCGAAGTCCATGCGCTGGAGGCGTTCCTGGTCGGACACGGTCAGCACCGCGTCCTGCACCGGGGGCTCGTCCTGCGGCTGCGGCCGGTGGTCGCGCTTCTGCTGCATGGCCTCGGCGACGCGGCGCGAGGCCGGTGGCGGGCGTTCCAGCTTCTTCTCCTTCTGCGCCTCCAGCAGCGCCATCGCCGCCGCCTGTTCCGCCGCGGTGGGGTCGCGCCAGAACAGGGCGAAGGCCTGGTCGAACACCTCCTGGTGCTCGTGGCGATGGGTCATGACCGAGCGCAGCGCTGTGCGGGTTTCCGCCTTGTCGCCGAGCTCGATCAACGACAGCGCCTGCTGCGCGGCGAGCGTCTCGGCCGGGCCGACCGGCAAGCCGGCGCGGCGGAGCAGCCGCGCGAAGTGCATGACGTTGGCGGCAAGCGTTGGGGCAGTGAGGGCAGGGGAGGGGGCGTTCGGCATGGCTGGATACTGCGACATTGGCTCGCGGCTGCAAGGGGCGGCGGTGCTGGCGTTGTGGCCGACTATGTGATATCAGTGATAGCAGAGGAGATTCAGACATGGCCCAGCTCGTCGTGCGCAACTTAGAGGACGACGTGAAGGAAAAGCTACGCCGCCGCGCCGCCGTGCACGGCTGCAGCATGGAGGAGGAAGTGCGCGCCATCCTGCGCGCCGCGGTCAATGCGGAGTCGGTACGAAAGACCGGGCTTGGTACCCGCATCGCTGCACGGTTCGCCGGCATTGGCCTGCGTGATGACGAAGAGATTCCGGAATTGCGGGGCTATGCGCCAAAGCCGGCGACATTCGATTAATGGTCATTCTGGATACCAACGTGCTTTCCGAGTTGATGCGGCAGCGGCCGGAGCGCATGGTAACGATCTGGCTCGATCGACAGGCGGAGCCGTCCGTCTGGACGACATCGATAAATGTGTTCGAAATTCGCAGTGGGATCGAGATCTTACCAGACAGCCGCCGACGGTCGCTGTTGGAAACCGAATTCGAACGACTGATCGAAGAGGATATCGGCAGGCGCGTGATCTCGTTCGACACCGCCGCCGCTGAACAAGCGGCCACTCTGCTGACCGTACGCCAACGCGCCGGCCGCCCGGGCGAACTGCGCGATACAATGATCGCGGGCATCGTGTTGGCCAACCACGCCACATTGGCCACGCGCAACACGCGGCATTTTGCTGATCTGCCGGTACCGATGGTAAATCCCTGGAGCGAATGAACCGCGCGCCTCTCCGCGCGCGCGCGAGCCAAACAATACGAGCCGTTCGAGCCGGCCATCAAAGATGCCGTCCAATGCGGAACGGAACCGCATCAGGATGGGATCGTCCTGCGGGTGGTAAGGGGCCGCGTGGTCCATGTGAATAACATTAGCAGGTCTCGGCCCATCATGGCAGCGGACACCGGGGGCCGGTTCGTGATGGTCGCTTACTCCCCCGTCCCGCCCTCGCGGTCCCAGCTCGCGGCGGTAACCCCCCGCTCGCGCAGCCGGAACTTCTGCACCTTGCCATTCTCGGTCATCGGCAGTGTGGCCAGGAACTCGATGAACCGCGGGATGGCAAAGGCCGGCATGCGGCCCTTGCAGTACTCCGCCAACGCGGCCGGCGTCAGCGAACGCCCGTCACGCAGCACGATCGCCGCCATCACCTCGTCCTCGGCCAATTCCGACCGCACGGGAAACGCCGCCGCCGCGGCAACATCAGGATGCGACAGCAGCACTTGCTCTACCTCATAGGACGAAACATTTTCCCCCCGCCGGCGGATCGCGTCCTTCATCCGGTCGATGAAGCGGTAGTAGCCGTTCGCCTCCCGCACCACGCGGTCGCCGGTGTGGAACCACAGGTTGCGCCAGGCCTCGACGGTCTTCTCCGCCATGCCGAAATAGCCGGTGGCGAAGGCAAAGGGTTGGTCGGCGCGCAGCACCAGTTCGCCGGGGATGCCATCGCGCAACGTATTGTCCGCGTCGTCCACCACGCGTGCCTCGAACCCCTCGAACACAGGCCCCATCATGCCGGGACGCTGGCCGGACAGCGTGCAGCCCAGCACGAAATTCGTCTCGGTCGAGCCATAGCCGTCCAGCAGCGCGATGCCGAAGCGGGTGCGGAACTCGGGATGGAAGCGCTCCGGCACGCCCGGACCCAGGGCGATGCGCACGCGGTGCGCGCGATCCAGCGCGCTGGGCGGGCGCGACAGCAGGATCGGCACCATCGCGCCGAGCAAGTAGGTGACGGTGGCGCCGTGGCGGGACAACGAGGCGGCAAAGCCGGACGCGGAGAAGCGCGGTTCCACCACCAGCGCGGCGCCGGTCAGCAGCGCCTGGTAAAACGTATTGAGCGCATTGGTGTGGAATAGCGGCAGCGTCGTCAGCAACACGTCGTCCCCACGCAGCCCAAGCAATCGCGCGGTATTCACGCCCCACCAGAAATACTGCGCGTGCGGGCAGCACACGCCCTTCGACACGCCGGTCGTGCCCGAGGTGTAGAGGATCGCCACCGTATCGCCGGGCCCGATCGCGGCCTCCGGCACGGGCTCCGCGGGCGCAGGGAAACGCCCGGGATGCGGCCGGCCCGCCGGCACGTCAGCGTCGCCGATCAGCCAAGTCGTGCGCAGCGACGGCGACACGACGTCCAGCGTATCCAGCGCCTCGGCGAACTCGGACTGCACCACCAGCAGCTTCGCCTGGGAATTCGCCAGGATATGCGCGAGCTGCGCACCACGCGAAGCAGTATTGATCGGTACAGTCACCGCGCCGATCCAGCCGCAGCCAAGATAGACCTGCAGCAGTTCCGGCCGGTTGCCGCACATCACCGCGACATGATCGCCGCGCTGGATGCCGGCCGCGCGCAGCGTGCCGCCAAAGCGCGCGGCCATTTCCAGTGTTTCGGCGAAGCTCCAGGTCTGGCCGCCGATCTCGACCAGCCGGCGGTTGCCGTAGAGCGCCGCCTGGCGGCGCAGCATGCCCGGGAGGGTGCGTTCTACCGGGGGCAGGCGTGACGGCAAAGTGGCGATGTCTTCCATAGCGTGCCGTGTGTCCTGACGGGCGGTTGCTGGCAAGACCGCGCAGGGCGCCGGGTCGGTCAAGCGTGGCGCGGGGTGGCGCAGTGGCCGGCCATGGCGGCGGAAGCATTTCCACCCTGGCTGGAATCCCCGCCGCCCCTGTCACGAGGCCCCTGTCACCGCGAGGCGCGGCGTGACGAAGCAATCCCCGGCCTGGGGAGGCGGTGCGGCTCATCGGGCGGGGGATTGCTTCGCTACGCTCGCAATGACGGGGCGCGACGCTTCCTTGCCCGCCACCCTCGGCGGTGCTTTACCCTCCGTCCGACCACCAGCCGAGGCCGCCCGCGACGCCATGCAACGCAATGACACCAGTTTCCAGGCCTTGATCCTGCGGTTGCAGGAATACTGGAGCCGCCAGGGCTGCGTATTGCTCCAGCCGTACGACATGGAGATGGGTGCCGGCACGTTCCATCCCGCCACCACATTGCGTGCGCTCGGCCCCAAGCCGTGGCGCGCCGCCTATGTGCAGCCCAGCCGCCGCCCGACCGACGGCCGCTATGGAGAAAACCCCAACCGGGTGCAGCACTATTACCAGTATCAGGTGATCATGAAGCCCAGCCCGCCGGACGCGCAGGAGCTGCTGCTGGGCAGCTACCGTGCGCTCGGCCTCGACCCGTTGCATCACGATTTCCGCTTCGTCGAGGACGACTGGGAGAGCCCGACCCTCGGTGCCTGGGGCCTCGGCTGGGAGGTGTGGTGCGACGGCATGGAAGTCGGCCAGTTCACCTATTTCCAACAGGTCGGTGGCATCCCGGTAACGCTGCCGAGCTTTGAGATGACCTACGGGCTCGAGCGCCTGGCGATGTACGTGCAGGACAAGCAGAGCATCTTCGACCTCGACTTCAACGGCGCCGGCGTAACCTATGGCGATGTCTTCCTCCGCGCCGAACGCGAATTCAGCCGGTTCAATTTCGAGCAAGCGGATACCGCGCTGCTGATGCGGCATTTCGCCGATGCGGAGCAAGAGTGCGCCGCGCTGCTGGAGGAGAAGTTGGCACTGCCGGCATACGACCAGTGCATCAAGGCGAGCCATCTTTTCAACCTGCTCGACGCCCGCGGGGTGATCAGCGTGACCGAGCGGGCGAGCTATATCGGCCGTGTGCGCGCCCTGGCGAAGGGCTGTTGCGAGGCTTGGGTCGCGGGGGAAGCGGCTGCGTAGGAAGCGGCTGCGAGGAGCGATCGGCACCGGCTTCCAGCGTTGTTATCCTCACACTTCGAGCCCTGGAGACGTGGCACGCTCGCTCCGACTCGTCGTGCTGGGCACAGGCCCGGAATCCACGACATTCGAACGTTCGGGAAAGTTGCAGTCGTGGATGGCCGGCCTTCGCCGACCATGACAATGATGGCGTGGCCGGCGGGCTCGATCCGTCAGAAGCAGAATACCAGCAGCCTCAGCCAGCCGCGCCATGGCGGTTTGACTCTGCTAGTCTCCGCCGTCCGACACAACGCCACCGGAGGAAACGACGCATGGGCGCCACCCACATAACGCGTCGGCAGGCCTTGCACATGACCGCGGCCGCGGCTGCGCTGCCGCTGGTGCACATCCGCACCGCCGGCGCCGCGGGGAAGCTGACCGTGGGCCTTACCGACCACTGGGTCATCGAGGGCAACGACGTGATGCGCCGCATCGTCGAAGCCTGGGCCGAGCAAAACAAGGTGCAAGTGCAGCTCGAATTCGTCACCAGCACCGGCGCCAAGAACCTGCTCACCCTCGCCACCGAAGCACAGTCGCGCACTGGCCACGACGTTCGCGCCTTTCCGACCTGGATGGTGCATCAGTACGCGGCGCAGCTTGAGCCGATGGACGACGTCATGCAGCGCCTGACCGCGCAGTACGGCGGCGTGTCCGGGATCCTCGACTATCTCGCCAGGATCGACGGCGTCTGGCGCGCGCTGCCATGCTCCCCCATGAGCAAGAACATGGCGAGCTGCGTGCGGTTCGACGTGTTCCGCGAGCACTGCGGTCTCGACGTGCAGGCGATGTATCCCGCCAAACCCGTAGCAACGCCGGAGTCCGACAACTGGAACTGGGACACCTTCCTGCGTGCCGCGGCGCAGTGCCATGCAGCCGGCATGCCGCTCGGGCTGACGCTGTCGAACTCCGGCGACGCGGTGGACTGGTGCGGCTCGCTGTTTGCCGGTTTCGGCGCTCAGCTCATCGACGCCAAGGGTGCGATCACGGTCAGGTCGGACCGCGTCCGGGCGGTGCTGGACTACGCCAGCAAGCTGACGCATTTCGTCGATCCGGCGGTGTATGGCTGGGACGGCGCGGGCAACAACCGTGCGCTGATCTCCGGCCACACGGCGCTGATCTTCGACGCGCCATCGGCGTGGTCGGTGGCGAAGAAGGATGCCCCGCATGTGGCGGAGAACTGCTGGTCGTTTCCCAACCCGAAGGGCAGCGCTGGCCGCTTCGTGCCGTATAATCCACAATTCTGGGGCGTCTGGTCGTTCGCGCAGAACAAGAGCGCGGCCAAGGATCTGCTGGAGCACCTGTCGCGGCGCGAACAGGTGCATCGCATGGCGGACGCCACGCATGGCTATGACATTCCGCCGTTCCAGAGCATGACGGATTTCGACATATGGGAGAAGGAAGGCCCGCCGACCGGCGTGTTCTACAACTACCCGGTCAAACCGCAGCACCATGCTACGCCGATCGTCGCCGGCTATCCCGCGCCGCCCGAGATTGCGGTGCAGATCTACAACAACGGCACGATGCCGCAGATGATCCAGCGCCTGGGGCCGGGCGGTCAGACGGTGGAACAGGTGATCGATTGGGCGGAGGGCGAGCTGGAATCCTATAACCGGACGTGAGGCGATCGGGCGGAGCGTGGGTGCGAACCGCTGTGGTGCGGACTTCTCGGCGGACAGTCTGACCGCCGCGCCCTCGCCACGAGGGGCAGGCGACGACAAAGAGTCCGCAAAGGCAGTGAGCCAGCCACGGCGGTGAGTATGCGGCCAATCCAGACGGAGTGGAGACGCTCGGGGGCCAAAATTGACTGGATATGATCTTATATGATAGCAATCTCTCATGGAGATTACCCCAGAACAGATCCGCGCCGCCCGTGCCCTGCTACGCATCGAGCAGGAGGAACTCGCCCGCCGTTTGAAAATGTCAGTGGTAACGGTCCGCCGCCTCGAAACAGCGGACCCTGCACCGCGCACATCCCAATCGACCCGCGAAGAGGTGCAGCGGGTGCTCGAGCAGGCGGGGGCTGAATTCATCGAAGGTGGCGTGCGGCGGCGTCGCACCGCGCGGCCTGACGCCACTTCCCGGTTCGAGGCTCTGCGCGCGATCAGCCGCCGAAGCGCCGAGCGGCTGCGCGGACGTGAGCAGCTCACTGACGCCGATCTGTACGATCAGAATGGCCTGCCTCGGTGATCGTGGTCGACAGTTCGGCGTTGATTGCGATCTTGCGGCGCGAACCGGAGGCAGATGACTTCCTGCGAGTCATCGCCGAAGCAGATGGTTGCCTGCTCTCCTCCGTCAGCTTGCTTGAATCGAGCATGGTGCTCGCCGGTAGAAGTGGGGATCAGGCGTCCTGGACCGAGCTCGACGAACTGCTTGCCCAGGCGGGCACGGAAGTCGTGGCCCAAGACACCGCTCAAACGGAGGTGGCGCGGCGGTCGTTCCTGCGTTACGGCAAGGGCCGCCATCCTGCCGGTCTGAATCTCGGTGATTGTGCATCCTATGCGCTGGCGCGGCTGCGAGATCTGCCGCTGCTGTTCAAGGGGCAGGATTTTGCCCAAACCGATCTGACCGCAGCGGTCTGATGCTCGCTTCGCGGCGGGTGCAAGCAGGACTTCATCAAAGCGACAAGCAGGCGTTGTGAAACAGGCAACACCAGGCGCGGTGCGGCTGCGGTGCCATGGCCGCACCGCATTTTTCGCGCTGCACCATGCGCCGAGCACACTAGCCACGGCCTCGAAGCTGGCTTAGAACGCCGCCAACGCCAACAAACCCGAAGGAAACGGCCATGTCCGAACTGCGGATCGAGGGTGAGGACGCCTGCACCCTGGCCACCGAACTGGTCGCCCTGACCGGCGAAAGCCTGCAATGGGCGATCGTGACCGCCCTGCGCGAGCGGTTCGAGCGCGAGAGCGCCCGGCGCGACTGGCAGGATCGGGTCATGGCGATCACGCGCGAGATCGCCACCAGCCTGCGCGACCCCGCCGCCAACGACCGCGGGCAAGTCTCCGTCCGGCGCGCCGCGGCGGGATAGCTGGGCCACCGAAGGATGCTGCATGCCGGAGTTCTTTCTCGAACTGTTCAGTGAGGAAATTCCGGCCCGCATGCAGGCTCGCGCAGCGGAGGACCTCGCCCGGCTGACCGCCGAGGCGCTGGCTTCGCTGTCGCCGTCCGACGTGCGGACGTTCTTCGGGCCGCGCCGGATTGCCCTGGCCGCCGGGGTGGCGGCCCAGGTCGCCGCCAGTCAGACCACCGAACGCGGACCGCGGGCCAATGCTCCGCCGCAGGCGCTGGAAGGCTTCCTGCGCAAGCACGGCGCCACGCGGGAACAGCTTCGGCGGGAAGGCGACTACTGGGTGGTGGACAAGGCCGCCGCGGCGATTTCGGCAGCGACGCTGATCGCCGCTGCCATTCCCCCGCTGCTGCGCCGCTTCCCCTGGCCCAAGTCGATGCGCTGGGGGGCGTCCAGCGCCTTCACCTGGGTGCGCCCGCTGCGCCGGATCACCTGCCTGCTGGACGGCACGGTAGTGCCGTTCGACCTGCGCGAGGGCGACGACGACGGGCACGGCCTGGCCGCCGCCGACCAGACCGAGGGCCACCGCTTCCACGCCCCTGGCGTCTTTGCCGTGCAGGGCTGCGCCGACTGGGCCGAAAAGCTGCGCGCGCATCGCGTGCTGGTCGATGCCGGGGAGCGCCAGCGCATCATCGCCGACAGCATCCGCGACCTCGCCGCCGCCCGCCAGCTCAGCGTGGTGGACGATCCCGGATTGCTCGACGAGGTCGCCGGCCTGGTGGAATGGCCGGTGCCGCTGCTCGGACGCATCGCCGCAGAGCATATGGACCTGCCGCCGGAGGTCATGCAGGTCTCCATGCGCGTCAACCAGCGCTACTTCGCGCTGCGCACCGCCGAGGGCCGCGCCGCGCCGTGGTTCGCCTTCGTCGCCAATATCGAGGCGGCGGATGGCGGCGCCGCCATCGTCGCCGGCAACGAACGCGTGCTGCGCGCGCGCTTCGCCGATGCGCGGCATTTCTGGGATCTCGATCGCAAGGCCCTGCTGGAATCCCGCCTGCCGCGGTTGGAGCATGTCACCTTCCACGCCAGGCTTGGCAGCCAGGGCGATCGGGTGCGCCGGCTGAAACGCCTGGCCGAGCTGATCGCCCCGCAGATCGATGCCGGAGCGGCGCTGGCGGCACGCGCCGCGGAACTCGCCAAGGCCGACCTGGTCACCGGCATGGTCGGCGAGTTCCCCGAGCTTCAGGGCATCATGGGGCGCTACTACGCGCTGCACGACGGCGAGGACCGGCTGGTGGCCGACGCCATCCGCGACCATTACGCGCCGAAGGGGCCGGGCGACACGGTGCCGACCAATCCGATCTCCATCGCCGTGGCGCTCGCCGACAAGCTGGATCAACTCGCGGGTTTCTTCGCCATCGGCGAAAAGCCGACCGGCGCCGGCGACCCTTACGCGTTGCGCCGCGCCGCGCTCGGCATCATCCGCATCATTCGGGAGAACCGGCTGCGGCTGCCTCTGCTGCCGCTGATCGCGGCGGCCGGGCAAGGGTTGCATCACCATGGCGTGCATCCGGTACCGCCCCAGGAGATCCTGGAGTTCCTCGCCGAGCGTCTGCGCATTCAGTTGCGTGCCGAGGGCGCTCGCCACGACGTCCTGGCCGCGGTCTTCGCCGCCACAGGCGAACATGGCGCCGATGATGACCTCACCCGCCTGCTGGCCCGTGCCGATGCTGTGACAGGCCTGCTCGGCGCGGCGGGTGGGACCGATTTGCTCACCGCTTACCGCCGTGCCGCCAACATCCTGCGCATCGAGGAGCGCAAGGACGGCCCGCATCGAACTCCGCCCGATCCCTCACTGTTCCGTGAACCGGCCGAGATTGATCTAGGTCATGCGCTCGGCACCATGGATGAGGTAATCCGCTTGCTCGAACAAGAACAGTACGGCGCGGCCATGGCCTCCCTGGCACGGCTACGCGCGCCGCTGGACGCGTTCTTTGATCGCGTCACCGTTAACGCCCCGGAGCCGAATTTGCGCCTCAATCGTTTGCGTCTTCTCAATCTTCTTAGGGCAACTATGGACCGGGTAGCCGATTTTTCCCGTATCGAAGGCTGAAAGAGGATCTCCATGAGCAAGTGGGTGTACAGCTTCGGCGCCGGCCACAACGAAGGCGGCGCGGACATGAAGAACCTGCTCGGCGGAAAGGGTGCGAATCTCGCCGAAATGGCCTCGATCGGCCTGCCCGTGCCGCCGGGCTTCACCCTCACCACCGAAGTCTGTACCGCCTTCTACACCAACCATCAGCAATACCCGGCCGGCCTGGAGGACCAGGTGCGTACCGCGCTGGCGCAGGTGGAGAAGGCGGTGGGACGCAAGTTCGGCGATCCGAAGAACCCGCTGCTGGTTTCCGTGCGCTCCGGTGCGCGGGTGTCCATGCCGGGCATGATGGACACGGTGCTGAACCTCGGCCTGAACGACGATACCGTAGAGGGCCTCGCCGCCGCCGCCGAGGATCCGCGCTTCGCCTGGGACTCCTATCGGCGCTTCATCCAGATGTATGGCTCGGTCGTGCTGGGCGTCGACCACCACCGGTTCGAGGAGATCATCGAGCATACCAAGCTGGATGCCAACATTACCGAAGATACCGCGCTGACGGCACATCATTGGCAGCGCGTGGCGGACAGCTACAAGCAGATGGTGGCACAGGAAACCGACAAGCTGTTCCCGCAGGACCCGCAGGAGCAATTGTGGGGCGCCATCGGTGCGGTGTTCGGAAGCTGGATGAACCACCGCGCCATCACCTATCGGCGCCTGCACGACATCCCGGCCCAATGGGGCACCGCGGTCAACGTGCAGGCGATGGTCTACGGCAACATGGGCAATGACTGTGCCACCGGCGTGTGCTTCACCCGCAACCCGTCCACTGGCGAGAACGCGTTCTACGGCGAATACCTGGTCAACGCGCAGGGCGAGGACGTGGTGGCCGGCATCCGCACGCCGCAGCCGGTGTCCAAGACGGGCGCCAAGCCGGGCGAGACGCCGATGGAAGTGGTCATGCCGAAGGCCTATGCCGAGTTGATGCGCGTGCGCGAGACGCTGGAGAAGCACTATCGCGACATGCAGGATCTCGAGTTCACCGTGCAGCAGCACAAGCTGTACATGCTGCAAACCCGCAACGGCAAGCGCACCACGGCGGCGAGCCTGCGCATGGCGGTGGACATGGCGCGCGAGGGGCTGATCGATCAGGACGAGGCGGTGCGGCGCGTCAACCCTTCGGCGCTCGACCAGTTGCTGCACCCGACGCTCGATCCCGATGCGCCGCGCAATTTGCTCGCTAAGGGGCTGCCAGCCAGCCCGGGCGCCGCGTCCGGGGCGGTGGTGTTCAACGCCGACGAGGCGCAAAGCCGGGCGCTGAAGGGCGAGGCTGTGATTCTGGTGCGCATCGAGACCAGCCCCGAGGACATCCACGGCATGAACGCCGCCCGGGGCATCCTGACCGCGCGCGGCGGCATGACCAGCCACGCCGCGGTGGTGGCGCGCGGCATGGGGCGACCCTGCGTCGCCGGCGCCGGCGGCATCACCGTGGACTACAACGCGCAGACGCTGTCGGCGGCGGGCAAGACGGTGCGCGACGGCGAGATCATCACGCTCGACGGCGCCACCGGCGAGGTGTTCGTCGGCGCGGTGGCGATGGTGGAAGCGGAAATGTCCGAAGACTTCGCCACGCTGATGGTGTGGGCGGACAAGGCCCGCCGCATGGGCGTGCGCGCCAACGCGGAGACGCCGCTGGATGCGGAAACCGCGCGCAAGTTCGGCGCCGAGGGCATCGGCCTGTCGCGCACGGAGCATATGTTCTTCGACCCGGCGCGCATCGGCGCGATGCGGCAGATGATCATGGCGAGCGACGAGGCCGGCCGCCGCGCCGCGCTCGCCCTGCTGCTGCCGTTCCAGCGCGAGGATTTCCGGCAGCTCTTCACCATCATGGCCGGGCTGCCGGTGACCATCCGGTTGCTCGATCCGCCGCTGCACGAATTCCTGCCGCACGGCCATGCGGAGCTGGCGGAAGTGGCGGACGGTCTGGGAACGGATGTCGAGACGATCCGCCGTCGCGCCGCGGAACTGGCCGAGGCCAACCCGATGCTGGGCCATCGCGGCTGCCGGCTGGGCATCTCCTACCCGGAAATCTACGAGATGCAGGCGCGGGCGATCTTCGAGGGCGCGCTGGCGGTGGCCAAGGAAACCGGCAATCCGCCGCACCCCGAGGTCATGATTCCGCTGGTCGCCACGCGGCGCGAGCTGGAGATCACCCGCGCCCAGGTGGACAAGGTGGCGGAGGAGGTTTTCGCCGAGGTCGGCCAGCGCATCGAATACAGCGTCGGCACCATGATCGAGCTGCCGCGCGCCGTGCTGGTGGCCGACAAGATCGCCGAGATCGCGGACTTCTTCAGCTTCGGCACCAACGACCTGACGCAGACCGTGTTCGGCCTGTCGCGCGACGACGCGGGCAAGTTCCTGCCGAAATATCTTGAGGCGGGGGTTTTTCCGAAGGACCCGTTCGTGTCGATCGATCCGGAGGGGGTCGGCGAGATGATGCGGATCGGCGTGGAGAAGGGGCGGTCGGTGAAGCACCACCTGAAGCTCGGCATCTGCGGCGAGCATGGCGGCGATCCGGCGTCGATCGCGCTGTGCGAAAAGCTCGGGCTGGATTACGTGTCGTGCAGCCCGTACCGCGTGCCGGTGGCCCGGCTGGCGGCTGCTCAGGCGGCGCTGGGCGTGGAGAGCGACCGCACGGCGTGATCTGAATACCCGGGTTGGTGGGCTTGCCCGCAGTCACCCGATCGCGGGCACCTCGGACACCCGTCCAACGTCCCACGAACCAATCGGGGCCGGTCACTCGGCGGCCCCCGGTTTGACCGGTCCCGGTTGGATGGCAAGCCGCCCCGCTATGGGGCCGCCAGCCGGCCGCTTCATTCCGCCAGCGCCGACACCTCCCGCCGGGCGACCACCCGCGGCGCCGTCTCGCTGATCCCGACAACCAGCGCGGCCAGTACGATCTGCGCCCCAACCGCCAGCCATAGCGCGGCGGCAAGGCCGAACTGGTCGGCGGCGATGCCGCCGACGACGGGCATCACGGCGGTCCCCATCATGACCGCAAAGAAATTGGTCATCCCCAGCGCCGCGCCACGCAGCTCCCTGGGGGCTTGCTCGCTGACGCAGGTGGCGATGACGATGGGACTGAGCCCAAAGCCGAAGAACCCGCTCGCCCCGGCCAGCAGCCGCATCCCGCCGAGGCCGAATCCTCCGACGATATAGAACGCCAGCGACATCGCGCAGAGGCACGCGCTCAACAGGATGACCGGCCGCCGCCCCAGATAATCCGACGCGAACGGGAGCAGTAGCTGTCCCGCCGTTCCGACCAGGCCCCAGGCCGAAACGACGGTCCCGGCCTCGACCAGGCTGAATCCGCGCATCTTGGTCAGGAACAGGACGTTGTACCCGATCGAAAGCTGCAGCCAGGCCAGCGTGGCGCAGCCCATGAGGGTGACCAGCAGTACCGAGCGGATGCGCAACAGCCCGAGCGTTGCGCGCCAGTTGACCTTGCGGCGCGCGGTATGCGTTGTCGGCTCCCGCATCACGGCGAACAGCGCGACGAACACGACGGCGGTCACCAGGCCAATGATCGGGAATACCCACCGCCAACCCAGATGCGCCGTCAGGGTCGTGACGATCAGCGCGCCGAGCCCGACGCCGAAAAAACTGTAGCCCGCATTGTACAGCGCCTGGTTGAACCCGCGCCGCTGTGGCGCCGCCTCCTCGCTGATCGTCGCCTGGCCGACCGACCAGCCGATGCCGTCGCCGAGACCCAGCAGGTCGCGGACGATGAACATCGACAGGAAGTTCCAGGTCGCGCCCATCGCTGCGGTCGCCAAGGCGGTGAATGCGACGGCCGGCAACAGGATCGCGCGGCGGCCGCGGTTGTCGGACAGCCATCCGCCGACCCAACTGCTGAGCGCCCAACTGACCGAAGTGCCCGAGATCAGCAGCCCGGCTTGCCAGAGCTGCATGTGGAATTCAGGTACGATGATGGGAAATATGAAGCCGATGCCCACCCGGTTGAGCCCGATGCAGCCCCAGAACAGGACCAGCAATACCATGATGGTGAGTTCATAGCGGGCCGGTTTGCGGCTCGGCATGGCGGAGTCCCCTGGCGTTTCTGGTGCGATGTTTGCCTGATCCCGCCGCGTCGGCAACCCGGTGCACCGGGTGCGGAGTCCGGGGCGTTGCGCTCCCGTTGCCGGGCGGTGACCCCGAGCCTGTGCGTCCCCAGGGCGCGCGCTGGCCGATCGAGTCCGTTACGCCGCCCGCGACACTGGATCGCCCCCGATGGTCGCCAATGCCGTATCCACCTTCGCCAGCGCTGTCGGTTCCTGGCGAAAGGCGAGCGCGGCACGCCCGTCACCGCTGCGGACCACCCGGGCCGGGACCGGCTCGGTCGTGCCCGGCAATAAGACCATGACTTCGGAACCCGAGGCACCCGCCCAGGACACCATAAGCGCAATGCCGCCGCGGGATATGTCCTGAATCACCGCCGCGGTCCGCGCCTGGCCCGGCGCTTCCAGCACCGCACGCTGGCCGCGCCCGGGGATGCGCTCGTAGCGGCGGCGCTCCGCCTCGTCATGGCGTGCCATCACAACCAGGAACTCGTCCACCTCCTGCCGCAGAGCGTCCGACGTGCCGCCGATCTGATGCGCCGCCTCCAGCACCTTGCCGGCTGCCTCGTCGGCCGTTTCCGCGACCTCGGACACGTCCGCCATGGCCTTGGTCACCTCGCCGTTCGCCTCCGCCACGGTGTTCACGCGCGCCACGATTTCGCGTGTCGCCGCCGCCTGTTGCTCCACCGCGGCGGCGATCGCCGTCGCCACGGCATCGACATCGCCGATCGCCGCGCCGACCTGATGCACCGCATCGACCGCCTCCCCGGTCGCGGATCGGATCGCCACGATCTGCGTGGCGATTTCCTCGGTCGCCTTGGCGGTCTGCGCCGCCAGCGCCTTCACCTCGGTGGCAACCACGGCAAAGCCTTTGCCCGCCGCGCCGGCCCGCGCTGATTCGATGGTCGCGTTCAACGCCAGCAGGTTGGTCCGGCCGGCGATCGTCGCGATAAGCTGCACCACGGTACCGATCCGGTCCACCGCGACGGCGAGGGTGGCAACCTTGCTGTCGGTCGCCGACGAGCGGTCCACGGCAATGCGCGCTGCGGCGGAGGCGTGCGCTACTTGCCGGCTGATCTCGTCCACGCTGGCCGACATCTGCTCCACGCCGGCGGCAACCGCCGCGAGGTTCTCTGACGAGGCGTTCGCCCCCGCTGCCGTGCGTGTTGCGTGGTCGCGCGTGCGGTGGGCGGCGCCCATCATGTCGCTGGAAGCCGATCGCATTCCCTCCGCCGCCGCGCCCAGATTGGCCAGCACGCCGGACACCGACCCGCCGAAATCCTGCAATTGCTGGTCCATGGCGGCCTGTCGCCGGGCGCGCCCCGCATGCTCTGCGTCCCGGTCGGCAGAGAGCGCGCGGGCGCGCTGCTCGTTGGCGCGGAACACGTCCACCGCGCGTGCCATCGCGCCGATTTCATCGCGGCGTTGCATGGCCGGAACTGTGAGGTCGAGTTGACCGTCCGCCAGCGCTCCCATTGTCGCGGTAAGCTGCACGACCGGCCGGGCAATGGCGCGCGCCGCCAGGACCGTCAGCAGAACGCAGACCGCCAGGGCCCCGGCGCAGCCGCCGACCAGGATCAGCCGGGCGCGGTCGGCGGCATCGCTGGCGTCCTGCGCCAAGCGCTGCCCGGCTGCTTCGACCTGGTCGCGGTAGCGGTCCAGAGCAGTTGACAACGCGTTGAAGCGGTCTTCCACGTCTGACATCAGCATGGTCGCGCTGGCCGGGTCTGACGCCGCCGCTTTGACCACGTCGTCCAACGCCGCCTGGTAGGCGCCAAGACCTTGCCGCAGGGACGCGATGGACTCGCTGCCCGCACCGGTGCTCGGCAGCCGGGCGAATGTTTCGGTCGTGCCGGCGCTCGACTGGCGCACCGGGACGGCAGCCTGGCCGATGCGTGCCGGGTCGCTCTCGTTGGCGGCGACCGACAGCATGTGCTGCAACGCCGTCTGCGTGGCATTCACCGCGTCCTTCGCCTCGGCCGCCCGCTGATAGGCGGGCAGGGCGCCCGCGCTGATGTCGTGCAGGCGCGTCTCGTCGGCAGCCAGCATGCCGAGGGCGGCCAGCGCCAAGCCCAGCAGCGCCGCCAGGATCACGCAGGGTGCCAGGAACACCTTCAGCGTGATCGGCAGGTCTGCCAGTTGCCCCAGCCGGGGTCGCCGAGGATGCGCGCCCGACATCAGCTCTTGAAGGCGCCGACGAACAGGATGTAGTCGCCGACGCGGATTACCCAGGACGTCTTCAGGCCGATCTTCTTGGTTGCCGGATTGGTCATGCGGTAGTCCACCCAGCCGGAACCCTGGCTCTTGGCGAGCGCGATGATTTCCTTGCCGAACTCCCGTCCCTCGACATCCTTGAGCGTCGTCGCGTCCTTGCCGCGCAGTACCGGCACACCGTAGGAGCCGACAATCTTGTTGTCAGGGTCGTAAACCACCACGAACAGCTCTCGGTCGACGAAGCCGCCATTGGCATCATTGAAGTCGGCGATCGCTTTTTCTGGCCCGACATCGGTCATGTGCGCTGCCGCCTTCTGGGCCAGGGCCTTGGCCTCGTCCGGGGTCGCGGGGTCCGCGGCATGCGCCAGGGATGCCGTGAAGACGCAGGCCAGGAAGAGGCTGAAGAGCAAGTATCGGCGCGGCATGGCTCACTCCATTGCTGCCACGCCACGCAGTGTGCTCGCACGAAATTACCACCGGCTTAACGCGCGCCGTGCCGGGAGATCAGCCCGAGGGGGGGGATGGGGCGAGCAACGGGACTCGAACCCGTGGCATCCAGGACCACAACCTGGCGCTCTACCAGCTGAGCTATGCCCGCCATTGAGAGGGCGCGCTTTAGGACCTTCGGCCGACGCAAGTCAACTCGCGTGCGCCGCCGGATGGGCGATGGAGGGGCAAGGCTCCGCCCGTGGCGGGGTCCCAAGGGGCAGAGGCACTTGGTTTGGGACCCGTCCAGGGGCAAAAACTCCTGGCCTTGCCTCCGTTCACCCGATGGCCCGCATCAACGGCGCCCAGCGGTCGAGGATCGGCTCGATCTCGTCTTCCTTCGCCGCCGGCAGGCTGATCACCACGCGCGCCACGCCGAGGCCCTGATAGTGCCGCAGCCGCTCCAGGTTGTCCGGGGCGCGGAAGATCGTGATCGGCAGCGACGCCGGATCGCGCCCCGCCGCGCGCGCCAGTTCATGGAATTGCGGCAGGAAGTTCGTCACGTCGTCGTATTGCGGCCGTCCGGCGCGGGGGATCCAGCCATTGCCGTAGCGCACCGCCCGGCGCGCGCCGTACGGCCAGGCGCCGCCGACGATCAGCGGCGGATGCGGCTTCTGCACCGGCTTGGGCCAGGTCTGCATCGGCGCGAAGTTGACGAACTCGCCGTGGTACTCGGCGGTGTCCCGCGTCCAGATCGCCTGCATCGCCTCGATGCGTTCGCGTGACAGCTTGTGCCGGGTGGCGAAATCCGTGCCGTGGTGTTCCATCTCCTCGCGGTTCCAGCCGTTACCGACGCCGAACAGGAAGCGTCCGGCGGAGAGCTGGTCGATCGAGGACACCAGCTTGGCGGTGTGGATCGGGTCGCGCTGGTTGATCAGGCACACGCCGGTGCCGACCTTCAGCGCGGTGGTGGCGACCGCCGCCGCGGTCAGCACCAGGAACGGGTCCATGATATCGTAATACGGCCGCGGCAGGTCGCCGCCGCCCGGGAATGGCGTGCTGCGCGTGATCGGGATGTGCGAATGCTCCGGCACCCACAAGGATTCGAAGCCGCGTTCCTCCAGCATCCGGCCGAGCGGGCCGGGCGCCATCGAATCCGCGGTGAAGAACATCGCCGCACCGAACAACATGCTGTTTCACTCCCCCGTTGTTTTGCCGCGCAAGTGTGCGTCGGTCGCGGTCCGACACGCAAACCAGGCTATGCCACGAACCCGCCCGCCGGCGCTTCCCGTGCGTCTTGCAGGATCATGTCGGTAGGTTTTTCGCCGATCATGGTCGGCGGCGCGTTGGTGTTGCCGGCTGGCACCGTCGGCATGATCGCCGCGCGATTTGCCTCCGGCTCGCTTTGGTACATCCAGTTCACGCGGGGATTGGCGAACACCTTGCAGCATCCCATGGCGATGCGGATCCACGGGTTGGTGTCGCGGCCTCCGGCTTCCAGCAACAGCACGCGGTATTGGCCGTACTCGGTGGGCCGCGCCGCGACGGCACAGCCGGCCGAACCGGCGCCGGTCACGATGTCGTCGAAGTTTCCCCCCTGCCGGCGATCGTTTCCAGCGAGTGTTGCTTTTTTGTGCGGCTGCTATCCTTGCCAATCCGCCGCCTGGCGTCGAGATGGGGCGATGATCCCGGGAGGATGACCAATGCGCGACTACCGCTATGACCACGTGCACCTGCGCAGCGCCGATCCCGATGCGATGGGACGGTTCTTCGAGACCATGTTCGGCGCCGAGGTGAAGCGCGACATCTACCCACCCGGCACGCTGTATCCGGGGCAGATGCGCGTGTCGATGAAGCTGGGCGGGCAGAAGGTGCTGGTGGCGCCGACGCATCCGCACGACGCGACGGCGGCCGCGCCGCAATTCCCGTATTACGGGGTGGAGCATATCGGGCTGACGGTGGACGACGTTGACGCCGCGGTGGAGGAACTACGGACGAAGGGCGCCGATATCGCGATCGGTCCGCTCACGCGGAGTGCCGGCCTGCGGCTGGCGTTCGTGCGGGGACCGGAAGGCGTGATGGTGGAACTGGTGCAACGCTAGGGTACATCTCTCCCGCGCTACGCGCGGGAGAGGTCAAGACGCGAAGCGTCGCGGGTGAGGGGCGTGACGCACGGACCGCCTGTGCGTTACGCCCCTCACCCGGAGCGCTGCCGCGGTCCGACCTCTCGCGTAGCGCGGGAGAGGTGCACGCTACTCGTCGTGGAAGCGATTGCCGGCGGTGGTTGCCGCCACCACCCCTGTGCGAATGACAAAATCGGCAAACCGTTCGCCCCAGCGCCGGTCCGTCGCATAGGCGGCGAACAGCGGTGCCAGCGCGGCAACAATAGCGTCATGGCCGATCTGCCGGCGATACAGCTTCGACAGCCGCGTGCCGTCGAAGGCACCGCCGAGATACAAATTGTACAATCCCGGCCCGGTGCCCACCAACCCGATCTCTGCCAGATACGGCCGCGCGCAGCCATTCGGGCAGCCCGTCATGCGGATCATGATCTCGTCGTCGCGCAGCCCGCAGCGTTCGTATTCCGCCTCCAGTGCGGTGATCAATTCGGGCAAATACCGTTCGCTCTCCGCCAGCGCCAAGCCGCAGGTCGGCAGGGCGACGCAGGCCATGGCATTGCGGCGCAGCACCCCTGGCTCGGTCAGCCCGTGCTGGCGCAGCAGCGTATCGATCGCCGCCTTCCGGTCGGCGGCAACATCGGCGATCGCCAGGTTCTGGTTCGGCGTCAGGATGAAGCGGCCGTCATGCCGTTCCGCGATGGCGCGCAACCCTTGCAGCATCTCGCCGTGCACGCGGCCGTTCTCGACGAACAGAAAGAAGTGCCAGCGTCCGTCTTCACCCTCCACCCACCCGAGCGGATCGCCGGACCGGGCGAACGCGTAGTCCCGCGCCGGGGTCAGCGCGAAACCCAGCCGCGTCGTCAGTTCGTCGCAGAACCGCGCCAGCCCATGCGTCTCGATGGTATATTTCAACCGCGCATGCTTGCGATCGCTTCGATTGCCCCAGTCGCGCTGAATCGTCACGATCTGCTCGCAGACCCCTACCACCTGTTCCGGCGTGCAAAAGCCGATCAGGTCACCGGTGCGCGGGAAGGTGTCCGGCTCGCCATGCGTCATGCCCATGCCGCCGCCGGCCACGACATTGTAGCCGACCACGCGGCCGCGCTCGACGATGGCGATCAGCCCGATCTCGTGTGCGAACGCATCCACGTCGTTCTGCGGCGGCACGGCGATGGCGATCTTGAATTTTCGCGGCAGATAGGTGCGGCCGAGGATCGGCTCGTCGTCTTCCTCACCGCCCGTCACTTTTTCTCCCCCGATCCAGATCTCGTGCCAGGCGCGCGAATGCGGCAGCAGATGCGTGCTGATCGCCCGGGCGGTCGCCAGCACCTGGTCATGCACCGACGCAGACTGCGGCACCACGGACGCAATCACGTTGCGGTTCACGTCGCCGCACGCCGCGATGGTGTCCAGCATCGCCGCATTGATCGCCTGGATCGCCGGCCGCAGGTTGCTCTTGATGATGCCGTGGAACTGGATGGTCTGCCGCGTCGTCAGCCGCAGCGTGCCGTTGCCGCGTTCGGCCGCCATGTCGTGCATGGCAATCCATTGCGCCGGCGTCAGCACCCCACCGGGCACCCGCAGCCGTGCCATGAAGATGAACGCCTTCTCCAGTTTCTTCTTGGCACGCTCGAAGCGCAGGTCGCGGTCGTCCTGCTGGTAGATGCCGTGGAATTTCGTGAGCTGCTGGTCGTCCTCGGCAATCCCGCCGGTGGCCTGTTCGCGCAGACCCTCGGCGATGGTGCCGCGCAGGAAGCGGCTGTCGCCCTTGATCGTTTCGTTGCGTGACAGTTGTGCCATCAGTAGACGTCCCGGAGATAGCGGCCGGCGCGTTGCATCTCCCGCAGATACGCCGCCGCGCCATCGGCAGCGCGGCCCGACTGGTCGGCAATCACTTGCAGCAGCATGGCGTGCACGTCCTTCGCCATCGCCTTGACGTCGCCGCAGACATAGACGGTGGCGCCGTCCTGCAACCACGCGAACAGCTCGCGCCGTGCCTCCCACATGCGATGCTGCACATAGATCTTCTCACGTTGATCGCGCGAAAACGCGACGTCGATGCGGCTCAGCACACCGGATTGCAGCCAGTCCTGCCATTCGAGCTGATACAGGAAATCATGCGTGAACCGCCGAGCGCCGAAGAACAGCCAGTTGCGCCCGCTCGCGCCGGTGGCCTCGCGTTCCTGCATGAATGCGCGGAACGGCGCGACGCCGGTGCCCGGCCCGATCATGATGATCGGCGCCGCCGGATCGGCTGGCAGGCGGAAATGCGGGTTCGGCTTGAGATACACCGGCAGCGTCGCGCCGACGCCGCGCCGCTCCACGACGTCGATCGACGCTACGCCGTTGCGCGCGCGCCCGTGGCTTTCCCAGCGCACCGCACCGATCAGCAGATGCGCCTCCTCGCCCACCACGGCGCGGCTGGAAGCCACCGAATAGAGCCGTGGCGGCAGCGGCCGCAGCAGCCTGGTCAATTGCTCGGCGGTCAGCTTGTTCGGTGCCGTCTGCAACAGATCGACGAATTGCCGCTCGTGCAGGAATTCCGCCGTGCGTGTCGCGTCCTCCACCAGCGCGCGCAATGTCGCGTCGCCAGTCAACGCGGCGTAGTCGGCTATTTGCGTCCGCGTCAGCGTGGTGATGTCGAAGCGTTCGGTCAGCGCCGCGTGCAGCGCCGTATCGCCGACCTGGCCCGCGAGGTGCAGCACGTCCTCGACCAGCCGCGGATCGTTGCGGGGGGAAATGCCGAGCGAATCGCCCGGCTCATACGCGATGCCGGAGCCAGCGAGAGAAAGCTCGACATGGTGCGTCTCGACGTCGGAGCGGCTGCCGTTGAGATTGATCTGCGCGGTGACCTCGGCGTCGAACGCGCGGGTGCGGTCTTCCGTGGCGCCCGGGCGGGCAAAATCGACATGGATCACCGCGGCGCCGGGTTCCGCCGCCGGTGCGATCTCGCGTAGCGTGGTGTCGATCCATCCCGCGGCCGGCTTCTGGAAGTCCAGGTCGCAATCGAGGCGCGGCGCGATACGCGTGCCGCCCAACGCCTCCAGCCGCGCATCGATCTGCTTGCCGGTTTCGCAGAATTTCGCATAGGCGCGGTCGCCCAGCGCCAGCACGGCGAAGCGCAGGCCGGCGAGGCGCGGCGCATCCTCCGCCAGCAGCGCGGCGAGAAAACCTTCCGCGCGTTGCGGCGGATCGCCCTCACCCCAGGTGCTGGCGATCACCAGCAAATTCTCCACGCCGGCGAGTTGTTCCGGCGCAGCATCCATCATGTCGAGCGTCTTCGCGGCGAAGCCCAGCCGAGCAGCAGACTTGCGGGCCGCGCCGGCAAGCGCCTCGGCATTGCCTGATTCGGTCGCGTAGAGAATGGTCAGCTTCGCCCTCGCGGTGGACGGTGCGGCCGGTGCTGCCGGGGCTTCCGTCGCGGCCTGGAACCCCGCGACATAGCCGCTCAGCCACAGCCGCTGCTCGGCGGTGGCGCCGCTGACCAGGCGGTGGATTTCTCCCAGTTGGTCTTCGGCGAACGGCGTCGTCGCCAGTGCGGTCGGCATGCTCATTGTATTGCTCCTGCGACGGCGCATGGCGCCGGTTGCAGCGTCATCGGCGCCGCTTGTTGCAAGGGGGCGATCATGTCGCGCAGCGCCAGCACCGGACCGACGACGATCAGCGTCGGTGCGTGCGGGTCGAGGCGGGCCGCCGCGGCGCCTGCGCTGGCCAGGGTCGCCAAGGTGACGCGCTGCCGCGGCGTTGTGGCGTCGCTGACAAACGCGATCGCTTCGTCATGTGCGCGGCCCGCTGCGATCAGCCGCGCCGCGATGGCGTCCGCCTGGCGCAGCGCCATGTAGAACACCAGCACGTCGGTGCGCGCCAGCGCCGCGCAATCGAGTTCGTCCGGCAGTTCGCCCCGCGCGTCATGCCCCGTGGCGAACACCACGCTGCGCGCCAGTGTGCGATGGGTCAGCGGAATGCCGGCGCTGGCGGTGCCGCCGATGCCGGCGGAAATGCCGGGCACGATGCGGAACGGCACGCCGGCGGCGGCAAGCGCCAGCGCTTCCTCGCCACCGCGACCGAAAATCAGCGGATCGCCGCCCTTCAGCCGCACCACCCGTTCTCCCTCCCGCGCCAGCGCGATCAGCTTCTGGTTGATCCGCAATTGGTGGGTACGTGCCCCGCCGGCGCGCTTGCCGACGCTGTGCAGCCGCGGCGTCGCCGCCAGGGCCAGGATGTCGGGCGACACCAGCGCATCGTGCAACACGACGTCCGCCGTATTGAGCGCGTGCAGCGCGTACAGCGAGAGCAATCCCGGGTCGCCGGGCCCCGCGCCGACCAGCCAGACGGAGCCGGGGCCGAAATCCGGGACATGCAGGCGAGCGGCGGTCGCGAAATTGGTCGGCACGTTGCAGAACCCCGGGGTGGCGCTACGGCGAGATGGCCGCGCTACCGAGGCTAGAGAAGACTTTTCTCCCGCTCAGGCAATACCCTTGGCAAAGAAAGATTTTCCTTTCTTCTTGAGGCGGTAGGACGACGAAACATTTTTCACTGCTCGACCTCGCCGGAGCATGTCTCGCCCCCGCCGCGCGCCGCGCGGGCGGCTCGGGATAAGCCGGCGCCGTCTGAACGGCTAGCGGAACAATGCCCGCACGTCGCGTCGCACGGACCCAAAGAAATAGGCCACCGGCCGCGGCAGCACGACGTCGGCGCGATAGCGACGCGCAGGCGGATGATAGGGTGTCCACTGCCGGCTATAGGTACGGGACAGCGGTGCAAGCGGGGCCGCGGCGTAGGCAGCGGCCGGCGCATACGATACAGGCTGCGGGTCGGATCGGGACTGCTGCTCGGTGGCGCCCGGTGAGGTTTGCGGCGCTGCTGCCGGTTCGGCCGGCAACACCCGCACCTCGGTCGCCTTGAGTGGTGCCGGCGGGACCGGGCCGGGATCCTCGTGCCGGGGTGGCGCCACGCCGGGCTGGGTCTGCACCGCGGTAACGTCTTGCACGGCGCGCTGTGCCTGCATTCCTGTCAATTGCTCATTGATGTGTTGCTGCCAATCGCCAAGGGCCTGCACCTGACGGGCAATTTCCGCCATCTGCCGGTTGTCGCCAGCGTACCGCCGGGCACTGATGGCGGCGGTGCTGGCGATCGTGACCCCGATGGCAGCCAGCGCCACGGCAACGAACATGCCGCGCCGGGCTTTCCGGCTAGCCTCGTTCGCCGCCCGCGATACGTCCTCGGCGTCCTGCGCGGAGGTGAGGGCGATCGCCACCAGCTCTTCCAGGTCCTCGTTGCTCGCGACCGCGGCGGCGGGAACCAGGGGCGACGCCACCTGCGGCGCAAGCCGCATCGCCTGAGACTCGCTGCGCAGGTCCGGCAGAGTCTCGAGTCGCTTGTACATCGCATCGACATATCTGGCGTGCTGCGAGTCGTCGTTGGCTGGCGTGCGCCGCGGCAGCGCCGCGTCCGCCCGGGCGCACTGCACCAGCAACTGCGCGAGACGCTCGATCGGCATTTGCGAAGGGTCACGCCATGTCACAGGACCCGTCCCCACATCCCCAAGTCGCGCATCGGCCTCACCGATCGGTGGGCGATCAGTGCTTGCAACTATGCAACGCCTGTCTTGGTTGCGTGGCGGTCAAACCCAGTAGTTCACGATCCTGCTACCGGCTATTTGATGCGTCCCATTTCGCGCAGTTTTTCCGTCACGTTGCCCATCAGGCCGGTGTACGGCCTGGCGGTGGACAGGTCGCGAATCTTGTCGATAGACTCTGCAATCATCTCGATCGTCACCGGCTGTTCCGGATCGAACTGTACGCCCTCGGTGACAAAATATTGCACCCGCGCATAGCCGCCCGCGGTGGCGGCGATGATCTCGCCGTTCTGGTCGCACTCCTCGCTGCACAGCCAGGCCACGGCGGGCGAAACCAGCTCGGGCTTCATGTAGGGCGCGATGTCCGGCGGCAGCAGCGATTCGGTCATGCGGGTCAGCGCCGAGGGCGAGATCGCGTTGATGCGGATGTTGTATTTCGCGCCCTCGAACCGCAGCACGTTGATGAAGCCGTTCACCGCCATCTTGGCCGCGCCGTAATTCACCTGGCCGAAATTGCCGACCGTGCCGGAACCCGAGGTGGTGACGACGATGCGGCCGTATTGCTGCTTGCGCATGATCGGCCAGGCGGCCTTGGTGCAATAGACCGTGCCGAAATGGTGCACCTGGTTGACGAACTCGTAGTCCGCCATGTCCATGTTGTTAAACGCCTTGTCGCGCAGCACGCCGGCGTTGTTCACCAGGATGTCCAGGCGGCCCCAGGTGTGCATCGCGGTGTCGATGATGCGCTGGGCCGCGGCGGCATCGGCCACCGAATCATAGTTGGCGACGGCTTCGCCGCCGGCGGCCTTGATTTCCGCCACCACCTTGTCGGCCACCGCATGCTGATCGCCGCGCCCATCGACCGCGCCGCCCGGATCATTCACCACCACCTTGGCGCCGCGCGACGCCAGCAGCATCGCATGCGAGCGCCCAAGCCCGGCGCCGGAGCCGGTGACGATCGCCACGCGGTCGTCGTATCGGATGGTCATCGGTCAGGATTCCTTTGTGCAGCCACGAACGAAAACGCCGCCTACCGCGATGGCGCCCCGGCCGGCGGTGAGCTGCGGGTGATACAGGTGCCAGACATGGATCATCTCCGGCCAGATCTGCAGATCGACCGAAACGTCGGCCAGGCCGGCGACGCGCGCGAGGCTGAGCGCATCGTCCAGCAAGGTTTCCACCGAGCCAACCTGGATCAGCAACGGCGGCAGGCCACGCAGGTTGCCATGGATCGGCGATGCGAGGGGTGAGCGCGGGTCTGCGCCGGCAAGATAGATGCCGGCGAAATCCAGCACCCCGGCCTTCTGTACGGTGGGATCGCGCGATGCGTTGTCCAGCATTGACGCGCCGGTGCAAGCGAGATCGACCCAAGGCGAGATGCACCAGCCGCAGCCCGGCTGCGGCAGGTCGGAACCGCGGATCGCCAGCATCGTGGCGACGACCAGGCCGCCACCGGCGCTGTCGCCGGCGATGCAGATGCGGGCGGGGCGGATGCCGCTATCCAGCAGGAAGCGATACGCCGCCAGCGCATCCTGTACGGCCGCGGGAAACGGGTACTCCGGCGCCATCCGGTAGTCGATCGCCAGCGTCCGGACGCCGCAGGCGCGGCCGATTTCAGCCGCCAGGTGGCGATGGCTGTCGAGCGAGCCGATGACGTAGCCGCCACCATGCAGGTAGAGCACGACACTGTCGCGATCCGCACCCGGCGTGCTGGTCCATTCCGCCGGCACGCCGCCGACGCTGAGCTTCTCCACCGTCACGTCGGTTGCCACGCCGAATTGCAGGCCGCGCGCGTCGATGTCGCGCCGGCGCTGCGCAATCTCCGTCGCGCGTGGACGCGAGGCGATGAGTTCGCGCAGGGCGAGGATTTCCGGATCGCTCATGGGGCGGCCTCCAGCTCATCGGCGACGTCGAGAATCTCCCGCGTGCGGCTCACGCGGGAGTCCCAGCGCCGGTCGAACTCGGCAATCAGTGCGTTGATCGCTTCGCCGGCGGTGGCGGCTTCGGCTGCCGCGACGCTGGCGAAACGATAGCACGCGCAATGCACCGAGGGATCGCTGCGGCTCCAGCCACGCCAGGCAGCGCGTGCCGCGAAGGCGCGCAGCGCGTCCGGCAGGTGCTCGGTGCTATACCAACGGTCGAAATCCGCGCGGTCGGCCGGATCGGCAACGACCGCGCGGACCACAAGCCAGGCCGGCATCAGGCGTTCGGTGCGTGTTTGCCGGAAACCTGCGGCGTCGGGCCTTCCTTGCCGGCCTGTTGCCGATCCAGCCGCGTCTCGCGCAGCCACTTGCGCTTCAGGTCGTCGCGGATGTTGAACTTCAGGCGGCCCAGCCCGCTGCATTCCAACTCGACCGTGTCGCCATCCATGAAGCTGGACAGGCCGCGATGGTTGGTGCCGGTGGCCAGGATGTCGCCGGGTTCCAGCGTGTGGATCGACGTCACCCACTCGATGCAGCGCGGGATGTTGTGCGCCATGTCGTTGGTGTTGAAGTCCTGCTTCAGCTCGCCGTTGACCCACAGCTTGATCGGCACCTCGTGCACGTCGGCGATCTCGTCGGCGGTGACAAGGTAGGGACCGATGGGAGCGAAGGTGTCGCGCGACTTCATCTGGAAGAACACGTTGCCGGGCGGCGGCAGGCCGCGCGCCGAGCCGTCGATGAAGTTGATGTAGCCGAACACGTAGTCCATCGCGTTGGCCGCGGAGACCTTGGTGGCGCGCTTGCCGATCACCACCGCCAGCTCGGCCTCGCCCTCGAAGATCGTTGCGGGCACGTCGGGCAGCACCATGGTGTCGCCGGCGCCGATGATCGCGGTGGGGGCCTTGTGGAACGCGTTGATCGGTGCCGGTTTGGCCAGGGTGCCGTTCTCCATGTAGTTCACCGCCATGCAGACGATGTTGCCCGGCTTCGGCAGCGGTGGGCGGATGCGTACGCTGGATACCGGCACACCCTGCGCGCCGGCAGCGGCGTCCTGAAGCTTGCCGCGCCAGGTGGCGAAATGCTCGATCAGGCTGCTGATCAGGTTGGCGGGCGTGGTATGCGGAATGTCGCGCACGACGGACGAAACATCGACGATGTTGTCGCCCTTCACCACGCCGAGCTTGTAGTCGTCGAAAAACGCCAGCTTCATGGTAGCCTCCCCCACTCGGTTCGGGCGGAGCCTAGCACGGGTGGCGGCGATCTGTCATGGCGCGGCGCCTGGCCGCCGGTATCCAACCGCGTGTGCCGACGCGACGTGTCGGCCGGCGAGGTGTGCCGCAAACGCACAAGATGCACCGCTTCGCGATGCGCCCCATTTGTGCCATTGTGCCGCAGCTTACTTGTTCGCGGCGGCAACAACCATCGAAATGGCGTCAGGATGCACATAAGGCGGCGTGGGAATGCCATCTGGTTACGGAATTTTTGTTGCGTGGCCGGCCTGGGTTTGTCTGGATCTATTGCCTGCCTCGCGGCCGGCCTGTCACTGGATGTGAGGCCTGGGTTGTGGGAGGTATCGACCTCCGGAGCAGTGTCAGGCTCACCGCAGATTCCACCAGGGATGCTGGCGGAGATGAAGCCGGACCAGCGGGTGATCGCCCAGGCCATGGCTCTGGCGATCGTCGCGCAGGCAAGCATGCCCCACCGGATGCAATTCTGTGTCACGCCGCAACAGGTGCGGCAGGGGCTGGATCTCAATCGGGTGGGCGGCCGGGACTGCCGGCGGACCATTCGATCAAGCTCTCCCGCCGGGCTCGATATGCAGATGGCGTGCGGCGGACAAGATCAGATGCGTGGGGTGGTGCACTTGCGGGTCATCGATCGCGTCACGGTCATCGGCGATATCGACGTGCACGAGGGGATCGGCGGAACCACTGCCGAGATCAGGCAGAATGTGCATGGACGGTGGCTCGGCGCGTCCTGCGGCGACGTGCCGCCCTTCGACTGATGGCGCAACGGACCAGGTTCACGCGGGCACTGGCCTCATGTCGTCAGGGCGCGCGCGGGCGCACCATCCACGCCTTACAGGGCAGCCAGCAGGCCGCGTAACGACGCTATGTCAGGTCCCCCAGCAGCGGCATCGCCTCCGCGGCGAATTGTTCGATCTGGGCATTTCGCTGCTGGTACGGACCCAGCAGATCGAGGATCACATGCCGCAGGCCGGCGGCGTGGAATTCGCGGATGCGCTCGGCGACCTGCTGCGGCGTGCCGAGCGCGCAATAGCGCATCGCCGGCTTGCGGAAATCCATCGCATAGCGAACGCTGAGCGTTTCCGTCGCGCGATCCAGCGCCTGCTCGTAGGTGGTGTCGAGGCGCGCGAACAACAGATGGCCGGTGCCGAACGGCGCGGGCTGCCGGCCGGCCTGCGCTGCGGCGTCGGCGATCTTCGCCAATGCGGCGCGATACATGTCCGGCGTGACGACGTAGCTGAGATAGCCGTCGCCGATGCGGCCGATGCGGCGCAAGGCGGGCTCCGTTCTGCCGGCGAACCACAGCGGCGGACCACCGGCCTGGCGCGGCGGCGGGCGCATCGGCACGTCGTTGAACGGCCCGTAGAAGCGCCCGGTATGGCTGACCTTTTCGCCGGTCCATAACTTGCGCAACACCGCGACGCCCTCGGCAAGGCGCGCGCCACGTTCGTTATGCGGCACACCGCAGACTTCGTATTCCTTGGGAAACTCGCCGCCGACGCCGACGCCGAAGATCAGCCGCCCCTCGGTCAGATGATCCAGCGTGGCAACCTGCTTCGCCACCGGCGCGGGGTGCCGCAGCGGCAGCAGATACACCGACGTGCCGAGCGTCAGCCGCCGGCTGACCACCGCCGCCTGCGCGAGTTGCAACAGCGGATCCAGGATCGGCACGGCGAAGGACACGTGGTCGCCCACCCAGAGCGAGTCGTAACCGCATCGGTCAACCAGTTCGACCAATTCAACCAGTTCGTCGATGTGTGGGTGCCAGGCATCGGTCGCCGGTTCGGTACGGCGGTGAATGGTCTGGATGCCGATGCGCAGCCGTGTGTCGAGCGTCAGGGTCATGGCGGTGGTCAGTGTTCTGTGGTCGGCCCGCAGGATAGCAGGGCCGCCCCGGCATGACGATAACCGGCCTGCATCGACACAATGCGACATCGGCATTTCCGCCCGGCCGTGCCGTCCGATACCGCCGTTCCGCCGACAACACCTCGGGAGGAGGATGACATGAAGCAGCTTGCCGCCATCGTCGCTGCCACGGCCCTGGCTTTCGCCTTCGCTGCGCCCATGTCCAGCTTCGCTGAGAGTTACGGTTATATCGGCCGCATCGTCGTGATGCCCGACCACAGCATGTCGGTGAAGAGCATGCTCGCCGCGCCGATCTACAATGAACGGCACGAAAAGATCGGTACGGTTCAGAACATTGCGGTACCGGGCTCCGCCGCCGAGCCGGCCGCGATCCTGTTGGTGGGCGACTATCCGGGCAGCGGCCCGAAGATGGTCGGAGTCCCGCTGCGCCATCTGGAGCTTCAGGGCAAGGACACCATGGTCATGGCGGGTGCGACCAAGAAGATGTTGAGCGACCTGCCAACCTACACGAACGCTGGCTGAACGAGGCGAACAGGCGAGCGGGCGGGCATTCCCCATCCGGCCGGCGACGCTACGCCATGACGAAGCTGCCAACTCGTCATGGCCGGGCTTGACCCGGCCATCGATCGCGGCACGGTGCTCCAACAGGTGCCGAGCTGATGATCGGGCACGACGACCGGCAACGTCACAGGAGATTGCGCATGCGCGTGCTGAACACGCTGCCGCAGGATGATCTGCGCGAAACCGCCGCCGCGGCACGGGCGGCGGAGGCGGCCGGCTATGACGGGCTGCTGACGATGGAGAACAAGCACGACCCGTTCCTGGCGCACGCGATCGCCGCGGTGAATACGCAGCGCATCGAGCTTGGAACATCGGTGGCCATTGCGTTTCCTCGCAGTCCGATGGTGGTGGCGAATGCAAGCTGGGATTTGCAGGTCGCCTCGCGCGGTCGGTTTGTGCTGGGTATCGGTCCGCAAATTCGCCCGCATAACGAGCGGCGGTTTTCCGTGCCGTGGACTCCGCCAGTGCCGCGCCTGCGCGAATACGTCCAGGCAATCCGCGCCATCTGGACCACGTGGGAGACCGGCGAGACGCTGCGCTTCGAAGGGCAACACTACACGTTCACGCTGATGCCGCCGTATTTCATGCCGCCCTCCTTCGGTATGAAGATGGTGCCGGTGACGTTGGCCGCGGTTGGCCGCTATTCGCTGCGCCTGGCCGGCGAAGTGGCCGACGGCGTGCGGCTGCACGGGTTCTGCACGCGGCGCTACCTGACGGACGAAATCCTGCCACGGCTGCAAGAAGGCCTGGAAAAGTCAGGCCGTTCCCGCGAGCATTTCGAGATCACCGGCGGCGGCTTCATCGCCACCGGGCCGGACGATGCGGCAGTGGCAAGCGCGATCGAGGTCGTGCGTAGCCGCATTGCATTCTATGGCTCTACGCCTGGTTATTGGCCGGTGCTGGCGTTGCACGGCCTGGGCGATCTCGGGCGCGAGCTGAACGCGATGTCGAAGGACGGCAAGTGGAGCGAGATGGCCAGCCGCGTATCGGACGATGTGGTGCGCCTGTTCGCGGCGATCGGCACCCATCAGGAGATCGCCGGCGCGATCGCCGCGCGGTTCGGCGGTTTGTCCGACGCGCTGAGCCTGCGGCCCGACGCCCAGACCGGCGGTGATGTGCCGTCCGACCTGATCCAGGACATCAAGCGCATACCGACGAAATTCGTCGGCTATCGCACGGCGTTCTAGTACACCTCTCCCGCTGCGCGGCACGCTCCGCGGATGCAGACCGAACGTGCCCGCGCGCCCCGCCGCCATATGACCCAGGCCGAGCGTCTCCTCTGGTTTCTGCTCCGCGGCCGCCGGCTGTCCGGCTGCAAGTTCCGGCGCCAGCACCCGATCGGCCCGTACTTTGCGGACTTTGCGTGCTTGAGCCATCGGCCGATTGTCGAATCCGGTGGCGGGCAGCATGCCGATGCGCGGCTGCCTGCGGATGAATACCGCACACGATTGCTGAAGGAGCAGGGTTGGCGCGTTATCAGATTCTGGAACGGCGATATATTGCATCGGCAAAGCGATGTGCTCGACGCGATCGTGCGGGCGATCGATGGGCCGGCGGAGTAGGCCCCTCACCCTCGGCGCTGCGCGCCTCGACCTCTCCCGCGCTGCGGGAGAGGTGTACTGCTCGGCGCGCCGGCTCTACCGTCTGCCGGCGCCACCGTTTGTTGGCTCTACCGTCTGCTGGCGCCGGAGCCTATCGCCATCCCAGCCACTCGCGCACGCCTTGGCCCATTACCAGCTCCAGATCATGGCCCTTCAACCACGGCAGTTCCTCAGTAAACATCGTTACGCACTGGCGGTACGAACACGGCATGCGGGTAATGTCGGTACCCCAGAAGAAGCGGTGCGGACCGTACGCATCGAAAATGCGATGCAGTCCGTCGTGGATATTCCGAAACGGATATGCCGCGGTGGAATAGCCGGGCGCGCCGGTTGCCTTGATCGCCACGTTCGGCAGCTTCGCCAGCGGAAGCAATTCGTCCAGATTGCCGAACGCCGCGGCGTCCTTTTCCGACCGCACCAGGCCCAGATGATCGATGAGCAATTTCAGGTTCGGATGCTGTTGCGCGATGCGTTTGAAAGTTGGCAGGAACCGTCCGGCCATCGTTGCCACCGGCAGCCCGGCACGTTCCGCCGCCGGCCACAGCCAATCCATCGTTCCATCTTCGTGCCAGGTCTGCTGCTCCGGACGGATCAGCGCCCAGCGCAGCCCCACCATGCCGGGGCGCTGCTTCCACGTGTCCACCAGCGCGCGGCTCTCCGGCTTGTCGAGCGGAAACCAGCCGAGGCTGCAGAACTTGTCGGGATATGTCAGCGCCGCTTCGACCGCGACCTCGTTCGAGCCCGGGTCCCAACTCGGCGGATGCAGCACCGCGCCGTGCACGCCGGCGGCGTCCATCTCCTTGATCAGTTGCTCGGCGGTGAACACCGACGTCTGCCGATGATGTCCGCTGGGCGTGCCGCTGCCCCAGATATGCACCTGCGCGTCGATGATCTGCATGGCCGATGTCCTCCGGTTGGTTGGTGCCATGCTGGCCGGCCGGGCGAGGCCGCGCAACCGCCTCTGGACGCGGCGGAAGCCAGCGGCCAAACAGAACGCCGCCATATAGCTGGAGCCTGCCTGTGCTGGACCGAATCCTGTTGACCAACGATGACGGCATCGACGCGCCCGGGCTCGCGGTGCTGGAACACATCGCCGCCGAACTGGCACACGAAGTCTGGGTGGTGGCGCCGGAACACGACCAGAGCGGCGTGTCGCACGCGATCAGCCTGCATCACCCGTTGCGCGTCAGTCACCAGGGAACTCGCCGATTCGGCATCAACGGCACGCCGGGCGACTGCGCTGTGATGGGTGTGTGCCATCTGATGGCGGAGGCACCGCCGCAACTGATCCTGTCCGGCGTCAATCGCGGCCTGAATTTGGGCATGGAGACCGTGTTCTCCGGCACCGTTGGCGGCGCGATGACCGGCATGATGCTCGGGATTCCGTCGATCGGACTAAGCCAGGCCTTCAAGGATCGCAACAACGTGCCGTGGGACACCGCGCGCTCGCTCGGTGCGCGCGTGGTGCGCGAGTTGCTGGTGATCGGCTGGGGCAAGGACGCGTGCCTGAACGTGAACTTTCCGCCGCTGCCGGTGGATGAGGTCGGGCCGATGACGCTGGCCCGGCAGGGCGTCGGTATGGTTGCCGGCATGCATGTGGAAACGCGTACCGATCCGCGCGGCATGACGTATCACTGGCTGAACTTCCGCCGCGGAGATCGCGCGCAGGGGCCGGAAAGCGACTATGATGCGATGCGCGCGGGGAAGATCGTGGTGACGCCGCTGCGTTACGACCGTACGGACGAGGACGCCTATCGTGCGCTGGCCGACAAGCTGCCGCGGTTCACCGGCGCCTGAGGGCGCGGAACAGCGCGAGGGTAACCGCGACATCCACAGCCCCCTGTCATGCCGATGCAGGTCGGCCTCCGCGGCGTTGATGCAAGTACCAAGACAAGTCGTGGCTGCCAGGCGGCGCCGGCATGACGCGGGTAGCGGCGGTGGATCGTAGATTCCTACAACTCCAGTCGCCGCACATAGGCGGCGGTTTCGTCCAACGCGCGGCCGAGGCGCGCCAGTAATTCGTCGATCTCCGCGTCCGTGATGATCAGCGGCGGACTGAGTACCAGCAGTTCCCCGCGCCCGCGCATCAGCAGTCCCTGTGCGTGCGCACATTTCTCGAAGAACATTCCCACGCCGGCCTTCGCATCGAACGACTGCTTCGTCGCCTTGTCGCGCACCAGCTCCAGGCCGGCCATCAGTCCGACGCCGCGCACGTCGCCCACCAGCGGATGCTCAAGCAACCGCCGCAACCCCGCCTGGAACCGCGGCGCCACGGTTCGCACATGGCCGAGGATGTCGCGTTCCTCGTAGATCTTCAGCGTCTCCAGTGCCACCGCCGCACAGACCGGATGGCCGGAATAGGTGAAGCCGTGGGTAAAGCTCGCCAGCTTCTCGCTGTTCGACGCCAGCCCCTGATACAGCTTCTCGTTGATGATCGTGGCGGAGATCGGCAGGTAGGCGGAGGACAGCGACTTCGCCACCGTCATAATGTCCGGGGCGATGGCGAACGTCTCGCAGCCGAACATGTTGCCGGTGCGGCCGAAACCGCAGATGACCTCGTCGGCGATGAACAGCACGTCATGCTTGCGCAGCACCTCCTGGATCTTGGCGAAATAGCCGCGTGGCGGCACCACGACGCCACCCGATCCTTGCACCGGTTCGGCAATGAATGCTGCCACCGTGTCGGGACCCTCGCGTTCGATCAGCGCGTCGAGGTTCTCCGCCATACGGGCCGAAAAATCCTCCTCGCTCTCGCCCGGTTTCGCGCCGCGATAGAAGTTCGGGCAGTCGGTGTGCCGGATCCCGGCGATCGGCAGGTCGAAGTCGAGATGCATGAACGGCAGGCCGGCCAGGCTGGCGGAAGCGATGGTCGAGCCGTGATAGCCCTTCATGCGGGCAATGATCTTCTTCTTGCGCGGGCGGCCGATGGCGTTGTTGTAGTACCAGACCAGCTTCACCGCGGTGTCGTTGGCCTCGGAGCCGGAGTTGTTGAAGAACACCTTCGACATCGGTACCGGCATCAGCCCGATCAGCTTTTCCGCGAGCATGATCGCCGTCGGATGCGACCGCTGGCCGAACGTGGATGCATAGGGCAGTTCCAGCATCTGCCGGTACGCCGCCTCGGCCAGGCGCTTTTCGCTGAACCCGAGGCTGACGCACCATAGTCCGCCCATGGCGTCGATGTACTCTCGCCCCGCCTCGTCGGTGACATGAATGCCGCGGCCGCTGGTGATGACGAACGGGCCCTCGCTCTCCAGGTGCCGCATGTTGGTGAACGGGTGCAGATGATAGGCGATGTCGCGTGCCGCATTGGTCACGTTGTCGCCGTGTTCCGGGGGCTCGGGCATGGGGCTGGCTTCCGAATGATCCGACAGCAGCTAAGCAGGGTTTTCCGAGCCGTGCCACCGTGGCCAGGCAACGGGACAGCGCTGCTTGCCGCAAGGGCGGGACGCCACCGTGGCCTGCCGGGCGGTCGGTCTGTCAGGGGGAATCGTCTTTATTGGACGCTCCGATCCTGCAAGTAGCATCAATTTAGAGAATTTATACGAGTATTCAACCAATGAAACCAAGTTGCAACCAATGCCGTGCCAAATGTCGCGCACCCGGTAATTCTCCGCTCCCTGGGGTGCGTTGCCCAAGGCAACGCACCCATTTTTTTGTCTTGACGGTGAGCGCGTCGGGTCCGGCTGGCGCACCCCGGCCCGGCCCTCGCTCGCGGTCAGTGGCCGCCGGCAGCGCCGCTTGCGCCGCCACCTACCGAGCCGGCCGTGCCAGTGGCGCCGGCTGTCGAGCCGGTCGACATCGCCCCGGAATTCATCCCGAGATTCGACCCGGTCGGGGCCGAAGACGGACTGTTGTTGGAGCCGACGGTCGTATTGTAGCCCGTCGAACCCGTCATCCCGGTGCTGTTCGTGCTGCTGTCGCTGGAAGTGTTCGCCCCCATGCCGCCGACACTGCCACTGCCGGTTGCATCGGTGCTGGCCATGCCGGTTCCGGTCGTGCCGACCGTCCCGGTGGAGCCGCTGCCCATAACGCCGTTCGCCGTGCCGCTGTCGCCGCCCGTGCCACCGATCCCGGCGCCGCCGCTGGAAGCACCGGCCGCGCCCGCGCCGCCCGCACCGCCACCGCCCGCACCGCCGCCGCCAGCCGCCATGGCGCCAACCATCGGGGCCGCGACCAGCGCTGCCGCCAATGCTATCGCCTTCGTCCTGTTCAGCATGGATTGTCCTTTCCGCTTCGCCGCGCGGTCGGCCGCGCGGCTGCACAGATTGCAACGCGCGGCATGCGGTCCGACGCCATCGCATCACGCGGATTCAACCGTGCAGTGCAGCGAAACTGGGCAATCCCGCAGCAGCCCGCCGACCGGCAGCCTCGCCGCCAGTGGTATGCCAGCGGCGTCCCCGAGTGTATCGAACAGGCGGCGACCGACGTATTCGGTAGGGCAGAGAAGGGCCGTATCTTGCCATGCGGTCGGCGGGATGGTGATGGCGTTGCGGTCGGCCAACAGGTGGTGCGGCAGGCGTGGCACCACCGTCAGGCTGGCCGCGTCGCCGCGGACCCGCATGAAGGCCAGCACATGCCGGGCAAGCGGCCCCGTTGCATCGAGCGGACGGTAGTCCCCCCGGGCAAACAACGCCGGCGCGGCGCGGCGCAACGCCAGGGTGCGGGCGATCACCGCCTGCTTCACCCGTCCGTCGCTCCAGGATGTCGCCAGCACTGCCGGCGACGCGTCGGCGCGCAACGCCTCGATTCGGGTGGCAAAATCCACCGGCCGGCGGTTGTCGGGGTCCACCAGGCTGAAATCCCAGAACTCGGTGCCCTGGAAGAAGTCGGGGACCCCGGGCACGGTCAGTTTCAGCAGCGTCTGCGCGAGGCCGTTCACTGCTCCGGCTGGGGCGATCCGCCGTGCGAATTGCGCCGCCTCGGCCGCGAACGCGCTGCCGGGTGCCAGAAGCGAAAACAGGAAGTCCCGCGCCGCTGCTTCATAGGCTTCGTCCGGCCCGGTCCAGTCGCCTTGCAGCTTCGCCTCGCGGATCGCCTTCTGCTGCCAGCCCGCCAGCCGCCCGACGAATTCCTTGCAGCCATCGCTATCGTCGGCCGACAGGGTCATCGGCCAGGCGCCAACGATCATCTGGTAGAGCTGCGCCTCGTCGCCGGGCGACAGGCCGACCGTCCCCCGTCGATGCGCGGCGTTCGTCTCCATCCAGCCCTGGACTGCCGCCTGCCATGCGTCAGGAATCTCGGACAGCACCGCCAGGCGCGCGCGCAGATCCTCGCCGCGTTTATGGTCATGCGTCGCGGTCGCCAGCAGCGCGTCCGGGAATTGTGCCCCCCGCGCGGCGTTGGCGGCGTGGAATTCGGCCGGCTCGGCGCCCAGCCGGGCCGCGTCGAAGCCGACATCATTGCGCGAGAGCAGACGGGCGTAGCGGTAGAAGGCGGTGTCCTCGACGGCCTTGGCGGCGACCGGCGCGCTAAGCTGCTGGAAGCGCCGCGTTGCCGCCTGGCGGAGTGCGGCGCCCGGCTTGCTCGCGTCCTCGCCGCCCAGCCAGCGGTCGATCCGGTCCAACACCGGATACAGCGAGATCGGCGCGTTGGCCTTGGCCGCCGCCAGCGCATGGGCGAAGGCGGCCTGGTCGCCCGGCGAACGCGACGTGCCGGTGTCATAGGTGCGATACACCGGGAAACGCGCCAGCAGCGATAACAAGGCGCGGCGGATCGCCGGCTGGGTGGTGTCGCGCGTCAGCGGGTCCAACCGGGCGAGGCGATGCAGCGTAGTGGCGGTCGCCTCAAGCTGGGCGTCGAACCCGCGCTCCAGGATCTGCCGCCGCGCCAGCGCCTCCTCGGTGGCAAAATCCGCCGGGCGGCCACTCACCGCGGACCAGAAGAAGGCCAGCGGCCGTTCGGCTTCCTGGTCGTGCTGCACGGCGTTGACCAGGTCCATGAAATCGTAGCCGCTGGTACCGTCCACACCCCAATCGGTCGGCATCGCTTCGCCGGCGCCGAGGATTTTCTCCACCACGATATAGGGCCGCGCAGTGGGGGCACCGGCGGGGCGTTCGGCGGCCAGCGCCTCCAGCCGGGCACGCAGGCGGCGGCAATAGCCCGGCGGGTCGGTCAGGCCGTCCACGTGATCGACCCGCATGCCGTCGATCAGCCCCTCGGCGTAGAGGCGGAACAGGGTGGCATGAGTTGCCTCGAACACCTCCTCGCGTTCGATGCGCAAGCCGGCCAGGCCGTTGATGTCGAAGAAGCGGCGCCAGTTGATCTCGTCGCCCGCGGTGCCCCACCAGGCCAGGCGGTAGTTCTGCCGTTCGAGCAAGCGATGCAGGCGGGCACGACCGTCCCCGGTTGCCGGGTCGTAGGCCGCCGGGCCAAGGACGGCGATCTCGGCATGGTCGCGCGGGGCGATGGGATAGGTGTCGTCGTAGTAGCGGACGATCGGCGCGCCGGCGGCATCCCGGTCGAGTTGCAGGTCTCCCGCCTGGAGCGCTTCGCCGTAGGGTTGGCCGAGGAAGGGCGCCAGCAGCTTGTTGCGCAGGGCGGGGTCGGCTGGGCTCCAGTCGATGTCGAAGTAGGCGGCGTAGCGGCTGGCGGGGCCGTGGCGCAGGACGTCCAGCCACCAGGCGTTGTCGCTGCCGCCGACCGCCATGTGGTTGGGCACGATATCCACGATCAGCCCCAGCGCCGCCGCACGCAGCGTCGCGACGAGGTCGCGCAATCCGGCCTCGCCGCCGAGTTCCGGGTTGACCTGGGTCGGATCGACCACGTCGTAGCCGTGCATTGAGCCGGCCCGGGCGGTGAGGATCGGCGACGCATACAGGTGGCTGATGCCGAGGTCGGCGAGGTAGGGGACCAGGCGCGCGGCGTCGGCGAAGGTGAAGCCGGCATGGAGCTGCAGGCGCATCGTGGCGCGGGGCGGGGTGCCTCGCCCCCTCCCCCCAGTCCCCTCCCACTGGGGGAGTGAGGAAGGCACTCCCCCTCCCCCTGTGGGATGGGGCTGGGGGGAGGGGTCGAGCCGCACAGCACTCACTTGTGCGGCCGCTCCGCCGCCACCGCGGCGATCCGCGCCGTCGCCGCCTCGCCCTGGAACAGCGCGTCAGCCGCCCCAGGCATCCGGCGCCGCCAGTTCGGGTGTTCATCCACCGTCCCGGGCAGGTTCGGTTGCTCCTCCTGTCCGATCAGATCCTCCACCGGCAGCAGGCACAGCGGCGACCGCGTGCGGGCGACGAAGGCCAGCGCTGCGTCCACCACGCGCTGTGTCGCATCCGGCGCGGGCGCCGCGCCTTCCACCAGGCCCTCGGCCACGAACCGCTGCCACAAGGCCGCGCGATCGCCGTCGCGCTCGGCCGACGCGTCGGCTGCGGTGATCCCTTCACCAAGCCGGCCGCACGCCGCCCGCGTGGCGATGTCGGTGCCGTGCCACCAGCCGGCAACCGTCGGCAGATCGTGTGTGGTGGTCATCGCCAGGGCCGCCGCATCCCACGCCTCGGGCGGGGTGAAGCTGTTGTTGTCTCCCCGCTCGAACCACAGGACCCGCATGCCGTGCACGCCGTCCTGGTGCAGCGTCTCGCGGAATCCGGCCGGTACGGTGCCGAGGTCCTCGCCCACCACAATCGCGTTGTGCCGGGCGGATTCCAGGGCCAGCAGCCGCAGCAGGTCGGTCAGCGGATAGGCGAGATAGGCACCGTCCGCCGGATTCGCCCCTTCCGGCACCAGCCAGAGCCGGGACAGCCCCATGGCGTGGTCGATGCGCAGGCCGCCGGTATGGCGCAGCACCGCGCGCAGCGTGGCGATGAAAGGGACGAAGCCGCCGTCCTCCAGGGCGCGGGGGGAAAACCCGGTCAACCCCCAATCCTGGCCGCGCGGGTTGAACAGGTCGGGTGGCGCGCCGATTGCCACACCGAGCAGGATGTCGCGCTGGCGGCTCCAGGCATGGCTGCCGGCCGGGTCCATGCCGACCGCGAGGTCGCCAACCAGCCCGATGCGCATCCCCGCCTCGCGCGCCCGGCCTTGCGCCACCGCCATTGACCGGTCCGCCACCCATTGCAGGAACTCGTGGAACAGCACGTCATGGCGTCGGGAGGCGGCGAAAGCGGTGACCGCGGCGCTGTCGGGGTCGCGCAGGTCGAGCGTCCATCGCCGCCAATCATGCTCCGGTGCCCGGTCGGCGTGCAGCGCTTCGAACGTGGCATGCTGATGCAACAGGCTGCCGCCGTCGGCACGGAACCTGGCAAAGTCGGCGCCGAGCGGGCCCTCGGCGTCGGCTCCGCCGAGGAAGCGGTCGAACAGCGCGCGCAGCAAGCCAAGCTTGGCGGCGGACGACGCCGGCCAATCGATCAGTTTTTCCCCCTCCAGCCGGCCGAACGCCTCGCCCACGCCGGCCTCCTGCACCGCCCGCGCACATTGCTCTGCGCCGAACACCAGCGCCGGCGCGGCATGCAGCGGATTGAGGAACAGCCGGCTGGACGGCGAGTAGGGCGCGAAGCGCGCCGGATCGGCGGTGAACAGCGCGTGTATCGGGCTGAGGCAGAGCGCGTCGGCGCCCTGGGCCGCCGCGGCCTCGGCGAGCTCGGCGATACAAGCCGCGTCGCCGATGCCGCCGTCGCCGGGGGAACGTAGCGAATAGACCTGGGCGGCGAGCCCCCACAGCCGCGCGTCGGGCACCATGTCGTCGATGGTTCGGCACTGCGGCGGCGCCACCGCGAGCACGACCTCGCGCTCGCCGACCTCCAGCCGGTGGTAACCGATCTCCGCCACCGCCGGGATGCGCAACCGGCCGCGCGCTGGTATGAGCGTAAGGTCGCGGGACCCGCCCCGCTCCAGCATCAGCTTGGCGGGGAGCGGTTCGGCGGCCCCGAGATCGAGCCGGGTCGGCCGCCCGGCGGTGGCGGTGACCAGCGGTGGCAGGTCGGTGAGGGTGGCCCGTTTGGCGAGCAACCGACGGCTGGCGGCGAGGTCGCCGCGGGTGTCGGCCGGCAGATCGAGTGCCGCAAGGATGCGCCGCAAAGCGTCGGGCGCCACGTCGTGCGGCCGGCCGGCATAATCGTGCCACTCCACGGCGATGCCGGCACGTCGGGCGAGGTCTCTCAGTGCCTCGTCGTTCATCGGCTCGGGTCCAGGAAGGCCACGGTGCAATGGCCGGGCAGGATGCCGGGTTGCGGCGCGGCGTTGGCGAACAGCAGACGTCCGGCCGGGGGCTCCAGCGGCACCGGCGCGGCGTCGAGGTTGGTGGCGATTGTGAGGACGACGTTTCCCGCGTCGCGGGAGAGGCGTCCTCCCAGCGCCCATTGCGCCAGCACCGCCTTCGGGCCGATCGCGCGGGCGCCTAGTCCGTGGGCGCCATCAAGGTGCGGCGCGATCTCCCGCAATCGCAGCGCGATCAGTGTGCGATACAATTCCCGCCGCGCCGTGCCCTGCTCCGGATCGGGCAGGGGCAGGGACGCCTGGAACGTGGTGGGGGCATTCGGGTCGGGGATGCGCGCGCGCTTCGCCGGATCGGCGAAATCGGCGAACCGGGCGAATTCGTTGCGTCGCCCTTCGCGCACCGCCGCGGCCAGTTCCGGCCCTTGGTCGGTGAAGAACAGGAAGGGCGAGCGGCTGGCGGTCTCCTCGCCCATGAACAGCAGCGGGATCTGCGGCGACAGCAGCAACAGCGCGATCGCCGCCTCCAGCGCCTTGGGCTCGGTCAACACGGTGAGCCGCTCGCCGAGCGCGCGGTTGCCGATCTGGTCATGATTTTGCAGGAACAGGACATGCGCGGTGGACGGCAGGTTGATGCTGGGACTGCCGCGCGGCGCATCGAGATAGTCGGAACGCTCGCCCTGGTAGACCCAGCCCTCGGCCAGGCAGCGTGCCAGTTTGTCCGCCGGGCGGTCGGCGTAGTCGGCGTAATAGCCGCTGTCCTCCCCGGTCAGCAGCACGTGCAGCACGTTGTGGCCGTCGTCGTTCCACTGTGCATCGACGTCGCGTTCAAGATGCGATGCATCGTTGTGGTGTTCCAGCACCAGGTGGACGTGGCGGGCAGGGTCGATGGCGGCGCGGACGGTCGCGGCCATCTCGTCCACCCAGCTCTGGTCCTCGATCGCATGCACGGCGTCGAAGCGCAGGCCGTCGAAACGATAGTCCATCAGCCACATCAGGACGTTTTGGGTGAAGAACGCGCGGACTTCCGGACGGCGGAAGTCGATCGCCGGGCCCCAGGGAGTCTTGTGGTCGTCGCGGAAGAATTGCGGCGCGTAGGCGTGCAGGTAGTTTCCGTCGGGTCCGAAATGATTGTACACGACGTCGAGGAACATCATCAGACCGTGATCGTGCGCGGCATCGACCAGCGCCTTGAGATCATCGGGCGTGCCGTAGGCGGCATCCGGCGCGTAGGGCAGCACGCCGTCATAGCCCCAGTTGTGGCGGCCCGGGAAATCACTGACCGGCATGAGTTCGACGGCGGTGATGCCGAGGTCGCGCAGCCGCGGCAGTTCGCGTGCCACGCCAGCGAAGCCGCCCAGCAGGCCAGCGTGCAATTCGTACAGCACGGCCTCGCGCCAGGGGCGGCCGCGCCACGCGGTGTTACGCCAGGCATAGGATTCCGGATCGATCACCGACGAAGGGCCGTGCACGTCCGCGGGCTGGAAGCGTGAGGCCGGATCGGGCACCAGCATGCCGTCCGCCAGGCGGTAACGATAAAGCGCACCGGGCGGGCAGGAGGCGTCGGTTGCGAACCAGCCATCCGGCGAGCGTTGCATCGGCAGCAGGTCGCCGGCTTCGAACGCGAGCGAGACGGATTGCTGCGCCGGCGCCCATAGCCGAAAGCGCGTCTGGCCATTGGAGAGCAAGGTGGTGCCGAACTGACTGATACTCTCCCGCTCCCCGGGGTTGGATCGCGCAGCGGACCGGCGCGAGGCGCTAAGCACCGCGGACGAGGGGCGCACCGCACGGCCGGCCCGAGGGGTTGGATTCTCACCCGCGTCGCTCAGCGCCTCGCGCCGGTCCGCTGCGCGATCCAACCCCGCGGAGCGGGAGCGGCTTTTCTCTCCGCTCACCCTGTCGCCTCGGTCTGTGCGAATACCAGCACGGCACTGTGAGCGACGACGGTCAGCGAGCCGCCAACCGCCGGCGGCGCCACGGCCTCCGGAGCAGCGCTGTCGAGCAATACGACCGAAGCGAGGTCGGGCGGCGGCAGCCGAAAGTCCCGGTCCTGCTCCGTCGGATTCAATAGCAGCGTGAGAATCGTCACCCTTCCGTCTCCATTTGCCGCGGCGCGGCGCAACATCAACGTCCGCTGTTGCGGGTCGTTCCACGCCGCAGGCGAAATCCCGCCGCCCTGCTCATCAAACCATGCGATGTCCTGTACGCCGGGCAGCGGCTCGGCGGTGCCGTGCAGGAAACTGGGCCAGCGCAACACCGTGTGTTCCTGCCGCAAGGCGATCAGCCGAGCCACGTAGGCGGCGAATGCGGCGTTGTCCGGCCGTGCCGCCGCCCGCCAATCGAGCCAGGAAATGTCGTTGTCCTGGCAATAGGCGTTGTTGTTGCCACGCTGGGTGCGGCCGAACTCGTCGCCCGCCAGCAGCATCGGGGTGCCCGCGGCGAAGAACACGGTGGTGAGCAAGGCGCGGCGGACGCGCGCGCGGGTTTCGCCGATGGCGGGATCGTCGGTCGGGCCTTCGACGCCCCAATTGGCCGAGTAATTTTCCGGCGAGCCATCGTGGTTCGCTTCGCCGTTCGCGTCGTTGTGCTTCGTCGCGTAGCTCACGAGATCGGTCAGCGTGAAGCCGTCGTGGCACGTGGCGAAGTTGATCGACGCCCAGGCGCGGCGGCCGTGATGGTCGAACAGATCGGCCGAGCCGGCGAGCCGCGCGGCGATTTCCGCGCGATGACCGGGATCGCCGCGCCAGAAGCGCCGGACGTCGTCACGAAAACGATCGTTCCATTCCGCGAAGCCGGCCGGATGGCGGCCGACCTGGTAGCCACCGGGGCCGAGATCCCAGGGTTCCGCGATCAGTTTTACCCCCGCGAGCGCTGGGTCCTGCCGCAATGCGTCGAAGAAGCCGGCGCCGGGATCGAAGCCGTGCGCCTCGCGTCCCAGCGTTGCGGCGAGGTCGAAGCGGAAGCCATCGATGTGATAGGCGTTGACCCAATAGCGCAGGCTGTCCATCACCATCTGCAACACGCGCGGATGGGACAGGTTGAGCGTGTTGCCGGTGCCGGTGTCGTTGACCGGACGGCGTGGGTCGGATGCTTCAAGCCGATAGTAGCTGGCGTTGTCCAGGCCACGGAACGACAGTGTGGGGCCTCGTTCGTCGCTCTCCGCGGTGTGGTTATAGACAACGTCGAGAATCACCTCGATGCCGGCGGCATGCAGACGGCGGATCGCAATGCGCATCTCGTTGGGCGAGCCATCGTGCAGATAGGCCGGTTCCGGCGCGAAATAGGCGAGCGTGTTATAGCCCCAGTAATTGCGCAGCCTGCGCTGCACCAGGCGCCGATCGTGCACGAAGGCGTGCACCGGCATCAGTTCGATCGCGGTGATGCCGAGCCGGTGGTAGTGCTCGATCATCGGCGGTGCGGCGAGTGCGGCGAACGTGCCGCGTTCGGGTGGGATGATGTCGGGGCGCTGTTTGGTCAGGCCACGGACATGCGCCTCGTAGATGATCGTGTCGGACCAGGGGATGTCGGGCCGACGGTCGCCGCCCCAGTTGAAGGACTCGTCGGTGACCACGCCCTTGGGCACGGCGAGTGCGCTGTCGCGCCGGTCGAAAGACAGGTCGCCGCGGGGCGATTGCAGGCGATAGCCGTACAGCGCGTCGGTCCAGCTCAGGCTGCCGGAGAGTGCACGGGCATAAGGGTCGAGTAACAGCTTATTGTGATTGAACCGGTGGCCGCGGGGCGGGTCGTACGGGCCATGGGCGCGGTAGCCGTAGAGCAAGCCGGCGGTGGCGTCCGGCAGGTAGCCGTGCCAGATCTCGTCAGTGTATTCCGGCAGCGTGTAGCGAGCGATTTCGTGCCGCCCGGAGGCTTCGAACAAGCAGAGGTCGACGCGGGTGGCGTGGGCGGAGAACACCGCGAAATTGATGCCGAGACCGTCCCAGGTGGCGCCCAGCGGATAGGGCTTGCCGGGTAACAGCCGGTCCGGAAGGTGCTGCATCAGACCGACGATTCCGGTGGCGGCTCGGCAAGGGGCGTGTGGGTATAGACTTCCCCTCCCCTTGTGGGAGGGGGTTGGGGGGAGGGGTCGGTGCGGCACCGCCCCCTCCCCCCAACCCCCTCCCACAAGGGGAGGGGAAGTCTATACCGTCCGTCGCGCTGTCTCGTTCGCATCATTCCGGCGCCAAATATAGCGTTGCCAGCGGCGGCAGCGTCAATTCGAGCGCCTGTGCCTCGCCGTGCCGCTGCACCGGCGATGGTCGGATGCCGCCGCCATTCCCCATGTTCGAACCGCCATACAACGCCGCATCCGAGTTCAGCAGTTCGCGCCACGGTCCAGGGCGCGGCACGCCGATGGCGTAGCCGTGATGCGGCATCGGCGTCATATTGCTCACCACCAGCACCGGCCGCGCGTCGTCATTGCCGTAGCGCAGGAAGGCGAACACCGAGTTTGCCGTGTCGTCGCCGATCACCCAGCGGAAGCCGGTGGAGACCGTGTCGCGCTGATGCAGCGCGCGCTCGGCGGCATACAGCGCATTCAGGTCCTGCACCAGGCGCTGCATGCCGCGGTGGCGCGGGTATTGCAGCAGGTCCCACTCGATCTCGCCGTCATGGCTCCATTCGCTCCATTGCGCGATCTCGCCGCCCATGAACAGCAGCTTCTTGCCGGGATGTGCCCACATGAAGCTGAAATAGGCGCGCAGATTGGCGAATTTTTGCCAGTCGTCGCCGGGCATTTTGCGGATCAGCGAACCTTTGCCGTAGACCACCTCGTCGTGCGACAGCGGCAGCACGAAATTCTCGGAAAACGCGTACAGCAGGCCAAACGTCATGTCGTTGTGATGCCAGCGCCGATACAGCGGGTCCTCTTCCATGTAGCGCAACGTGTCGTGCATCCAGCCCATGTTCCACTTGTAGGCGAAGCCGAGGCCGCCCTCGTTGATCGGCCGCGACACGCCGGGCCAGGCGGTGGACTCCTCCGCCAGCGTGAACGCGCCGGGACAGCGCTCGCGCACCACCGCATTGCAGTGGCGCAGGAAGCCGATCGCTTCGAGGTTCTCGCGGCCGCCATAGATGTTGGGAATCCACTCCCCCTCTTTGCGGCTGTAGTCGCGATACAGCATCGAGGCCACCGCATCGACGCGCAGCCCATCGACGTGGAAATGCTCCAGCCAATGGATGCCGCTGGCGATCAGGAATGCCTGCACCTCACGGCGGCCGAAATTGTAGATGTAGGTGTTCCAGTCCTGGTGAAAGCCCTCGCGCGGGTCCGCATGTTCGTAGAGCGGCGTGCCGTCGAACCGCGCCAGGCCGTGCGCGTCGGTGGGGAAATGCCCCGGCACCCAATCGACGATGACACCGACGCCGGCGCGGTGGCAGGCATCGACAAATCGCGCGAAGCCTTCCACCGGACCGAACCGGCCGGACGGCGCGAACAGGCCCAGTGGCTGGTAGCCCCAGGAACCGCCGAACGGGTACTCGGCGACCGGCATCAGCTCGACATGGGTGAAGCGCATCTCGACGAGGTAGGGCACCAGCCGCCCGGTCAGCTCGTCCCAGGTCGGCGTGCGCCCCGCTTGCGGACGGAACCACGAGCCGGCGTGCACTTCATAGACCGATAGCGGCGCATCGACGGCATGCCGCGCCGCGCGCTGGCGCATCCAGTCTTCGTCGTGCCAGACGAAGGGCAGCGTGTCGGCGACCACGGAAGCGGTGGCCGGCGGCGCCTCGGTGGCGCGCGCCAGCGGGTCGGCTTTCTCCGGCAACCGGCTGCCGTCGGGGCCGACGATCGCGTATTTGTAGCGCGCACCCGGCTCCAGCCGAGGCACGAACAGCTCCCACACGCCGGACGGATAGCGCAGCCGCATCGGGTGGCGGCGCGGATCCCAGGTGTCGAAATCGCCAACCACCGACACGGCGCGTGCGTTCGGCGCCCACACCGCGAAACGCACGCCCGGCACGCCGTCGATCGTCATCGGCACGGCGCCGAGCGTGAAGGCCAGTTCGAACAGCCGGCCCTCGTTGAACAGGAACAGGTCGTTCTCGCTCAGCAGCAACTGGGTGAAGGCGTATGGGTCTTCCGTCTCCTGCACCGCGTTGGGCCAGGCGATGCGCAGGCGGTAATCCTCGGGCGATTCAACCCGGCCGACGAACAATCCGTCCGGCTGGGCCGGCAACAGCGTGCCGATGTTGTGGCCATCGCCGCGCGCCACCACCTGGACGTCCTGCGCGCCGGGCATGAAGGCGCGGATGATTCGCCCTGATCCGGTGTCGTGCGGGCCTAGCGCCGAAAACGGATCGCGCAGCGTGCCGTCGGCGAGCTGTGCGGCGATCTCGGGCGGCAGCCCGGGGACTTCGACGACGACGTCATTCACGATGCTGCCTCCGTGCTGCGCAGTGATTGCGCGAGCCTTGCGAGGCCGCGCAACGGCACGTCGATCCAGGTGGGGCGGTTCGCGGCCTCGTAGGCGATTTCATACGCGGCCTTCTCCAGCAGGAACAGATCGAGCAAGGCCCGGTCGGCGGCGGACCCGGCGGAGCCTGCCGCGGTGCGGTAACCGGCGAGGAAGGATTCGGTTGCGCGTGCCACGAAGCTCTCCAGGAACGCCGCCCGTCGTGGCTCAGGCAGATGCGCATGGCTTTCGCGGCTTTTGCGGTCCACCACCGCGGCGGCGTAGTCGAACGAACGCAGCATGCCCGCTACGTCGCGGAACGGACTGTTCTTGGCGCGGCGCGCCGCCACCGGCTTGGCCGGCTCGCCCTCGAAGTCGATGATATAAACGTCGCCATTGGCCACCAGCACCTGGCCGAGATGCAGATCGCCGTGGATGCGCGTGACGCGGCTGCCGGTGCCTTCCGATGCGCGTTGTCGCACGGTTTCGGTCAACCGGTCGCGCAGTGCCATGACGCGTCCGAGGTCCTGCGCGGCGTCCTCCGGCCAGTCCCGCCGCGCATTCAGCGCGGTGAACGCGGTGGCAAGCTGCTGTTCCGCCTGCGCTGCCCATGTCCGGGTGAGATCGCTGCCGGCAGCTTCCGGCGCGAAGTCGGGGTTGTCGGACGGGCGCGCCAGCACGGCGTGCATCTCGCCCAGCCGGCGACCGAGCAACATGGCGATCGCGTCGTAGTCCTCGTGGCGTTCGGCATCAGCCGCCGC
>Ga0181530_10000292_pt1 | contig 64557 bp, 55 predicted proteins | sample PEATcosm2014_Bin_42_FD_119769 | JGI IMG/M metagenome (GOLD analysis project Ga0181530, IMG submission 119769) | Peatland microbial communities from MTU Mesocosm Facility, Houghton, MI, USA - PEATcosm2014_Bin10_60_metaG | ecosystem: Environmental > Terrestrial > Soil > Wetlands > Peat | place...
CGATACGGGCGGTCAGCATGCGGGAGAATGGTGAACAAATTGCTGGCGACGGGTCGGGGCCGGTTCGGGACGACGATTGGCGGCCGGGGAGTGTGGCCGGGATGCGGGGCGGCGGTTTGGTGCAACGCTGCGGCGCCGAGGTTCCGGGCGGCGCTTTGGGGCGAAGGCTCCGGGCGACGCTGTCGGGCGGAGGTTCGAGCGGCGCTTTGGCCCGAGGTTCAGCGCGGCCGACGTTCGGCGCGGCAGAGGTTCCGGGCGGCCGAGATGCGTGGCGAAAGTGCGATACAACGTGAGGCACGGCGCTTTGCCACCCTACGGAGACCACGACCGCCCGGTGACGACCGACGGTGACCGTAGGGCGGATGAAGCGCAGTGCATTCTGCCGTCTCCCCACCCCTTTCCGAAGCCGCCTGACGCTGCTCCGGTGCGGTCCGTTCAGCGCTTGCCCGAGAAGCGCCGGTGCCAGTCAGCCAGACGATGTCGCCGGAGCCCGGCGCGCCGTTGCTCCAGCTACCAGCGGTCCACGAGCCGCCATTGCTCTGCCAATCCGTCGATGTTGGAGTCGGTGGACCAACGACAGCCGCTTCGGCGATGCCCGCCCGGGTCAGCAAGGCCGCCACCGATACCCCGGAAGGCCAATGCGTACGCATCGCAAGCCTCGCTGAATTCGGCCACGGTCCCGCTGCTAATACGAATCGTGCGCGACGACGGCGGGTGACCCCGAGGCCGATCAGGGCAGCCCCCAGCAATACCGAGCAGGAACTTTCGCATTGGGTTGCCTCAACCGATGAAGGCGTCGTGACAGGGGCGACCTTCCGCAGGGCAGTTGAAGCAACACGCGTGCCATAAATACTAACGTGCGTCTTATCAAGCGCTTGGGTGAATCCGCACGGCCGCACGGCCGGACGAGGCGGCAATGCTGTCATCCGTCGTGATCGCTGCGATTACTCGGGTCAGAAGCCGATAATAGGTTGAAATCGCGTCAGGAATAATGCCGCCACGCAGCTTGCGGCGGGGTTCCTCGATGTTGATCGGCGCGGTGCGGCTTCACGGCGCCACAGCGGGCGCGCGATGCAACACAACCTGAACGTGTTTGATCTGGGTCAACGTATGTACGAGCCTCGGCGTGCTAACAAAAATGGTTCTGCGCTCGGCAGGCAACCCGCGCCGAGGCCGTCAGTAGCAAAGATCATGGCGATGCAACCACTCACCACGAATGCCAGCTTCGGCGATCTGCTCCGCCACATCCTCATCTTCGAGAAGCAGCAACCCCTGCAACACGTCGCGGCGGCGCTGGGCATGACCGTGCACGCCTTCTGTTCCCGGCTGCGCAGCGGCGGCCGCCTGGGCCCGGACGATGTCGCGGTATTGCTGCGCCAGATCCCGGACGAACGGTTGCTCTCGTGGTTCTTCGCCGGCAGCGGCTTGCTGTCGGTCAAGCATACGATTGTATCGGAAAACGGCGGCAGCATGACATTGCGGCAACGTACCGTGACCTGCGCGATGGACGCCATCTCGGCGATCTGCGACCTGGCCGATACGCTGGAGGCCGGCATGCTGGAAGGGGCGCAGAAGGTGATGATTGAGCAACACCTCGATCATGCGTTGGGTGAGCTGCTGTCGATCAAACTGCATTTCGCACCGCCTTCCGCTGACCACGATGCGCCGGCGCACGAAGGCGTTCATGAAAACTTTGGCCACCTGACCAATCGCGTATTGCTGAAAGAAAAGTGTATTCGGCCGCAGGCGCTCGCCGACGCTCTCAACCTGAGCTACCAGGCATTGCATGCGCGCCTGTCGGGACACGTCGCATTCCTTCCGATCGAGCTCAGACAGTTGTTCCGGTTGTTCCCCGACCCTCGCCTTGCTGATTATCTGCTGGCCGGCACGGCATACACGGCGATACTCCGCCCCGCGATCATCGAATCGCGCATCGACAGCAGTCCGATACGGACCGGGTTGCTGTCGTTGCGTGAGATGGTTGAGGTCCTCGGGGCGTTGCTGCTGACCGAAGATACGCCCGGTGCTGCGCCGACGGCGACGGCCGAGCGCCACCTGGATGAGGCAGTGCGGCAGTTGGCGACGCTACGGTGGAACGTGACCTATATCGGCCACCGTGGTGTGCCACGCGCCGACTCCCATTCGTCCAAGCGGCTTGATGCTGCGTAGTGGGATTGGCTGGAGGCTGACGCAGGTGGGCCGGAGCGGACCATGGGTGTTGTCCCGGCCAAGGCCTACCAAAGCGCTCCGGCTACGTCGCATGCCATCGCGGTGCCGTGCATCGCTTGCGCACCCGTGCGAACGAGGCGCGGGAAATGGCCAGAGGCCAGCGCGTCCAGGCTGGCCGCCGGGAGCTTGAGCACAGCGGCGTAATGCCAGGACCAGGCGAGGATGTCCTGGATGAACGTCCGCGTGGCCGGGTTGGGGATCGCCTCCAGGAACAGCAGCGGATCGCCCTGGTCGTTCACGCTGTCGGCCCAGCGCTTGAACCCGAACAGACCCTGGCCGTAGCCGGCCAGCAGCCGGATCAGGTCGCCGTCGATCGAGTCGTCCTCGGACAGTTGCAGCAGGTAGTGCTGGCCCACGGCCAGGTTCACGGCGGGATCGTGCAGGTGGTCGACATGCAGGCCGGCGAGCGACCCGTCGCCGCTGACGCCCCGAGCGGTGGCCGGCTTGATCTGCATCAGCCCGCGCGCACCGGAATGCGACACCGCGGCGGGGGAAAAATTCGATTCGTGGTGCACCAGCGCGTAGATCAGCGACGGGTCGATCACGAAGCCGCCCGCGGGGTGCAGGGGCGGCGGCGGCGCGGCCTCGGGCGCCGGCAGCGTGGCAATCCGCAATTCCGCGGCGAACTGATTGAGGCCAACCGCCCGGGCGAGCAGGGCGAGCGGGCGGGCGAAGTTGGGGTCCTGCCCGGCGTCTGCCCACAGCGCGCGCAGTTCCGCCTCGGCCCGGTGCTTCTCGCCAACCTGGAGCAGGGCAAACGCGCGCCGGCCTTCGGGCGTGGCGACGAGGGCGTCGATGTCGGCGGTGCCGAGCACCTCGCCAGGCAGGCAGGCGAGGGTGGGCCCCAGCGCGCGGCCGGCGATACGACCGTAGAATGTGCCGGTCTCCTGCGCGGCGCGGCGCAACCACACGATCGCGGCACTGTGGTCGGCCTGATGTTGGGCGGAGCGGGCGGCCCAGTAGGCGCCGGCGGCGCGCTGGGCGGCGGTGGGAGCCATCCGGTAGGCCGCCTCGAAGAGCCCCACCGCCAGCGTTGCGTTGCCGACACGCCAGGCGGCCAGCCCCCCGGCAAACAGCGGCTCTGAGCCATTGCCCTGCGCCGGCGGACGGGACAGCAGCGCGGCGGCCGCGGCAACCGCGGCGGCGTCGTGGTTCTGCACGAACAACGCCCGCACCGGCGCGGCGGCCCCGCCGGCGCTTCGCCGCGGCTGCGGTTGCTCCATGGCGGGCGCGACATCGGGCACCATGCGCGACCGCAGCGCGCGAATTGCCGGGGCGTCCGGCTGTTCCCCGTACTTCGCCAGCCAGTCGGCGAGGTCCGCCGCGCCCGGATGCGCCCAGCCGCCGAGATAGCGATCGGCGAGGATCGGGCCGAGCAGCAGCCTGTTCTCCAGCAGATCGGTTTCGCGGATCGCCTCGGGGATGGCACCGGCGGCCTGTAACGCGAAGATGCGCCTGATGCGCGCGGCTTCGCCGGGGGAAAGCGGTTGCGGCAGAGCCACGCCCGGAGAGCCGCTCAGCGCAATGCGCGGAACCCCCAAGGCCGTCTGGTCGTCCGTCCCACGCAGCGTCTGCGCATGAGCACAAGAATAACCCCCTGCAACGGCAATAGCCGCGCAGAACATCCAGGCTCGATGCGGCAGACGGCGGGTCAATGGAGACCTGCCCTCTCGCATCCAGTCGCAATACACGACCCGATCCGGCCTGGCAACACATACCGACGGACGGTGCTGCAGGGGTGAAGGACCGATCGGGCGCCCGGTCGGCCTCTCGCATTGACTCTATATCGTTGTTACATCGGTTAATCAGTTCTTACCAAATACTGATGCGGCATTCATTTCTTCGATGTAAGCGGTCCGTGCAAGATTCTCCCCCTCCCCTTGTGGGAGGGGGTCGGAGGCAAGCTTCTCCCCCTCCCCTTGTGAGAGGGGGTTGGGGGGAGGGGGTGTATGCGGCGGCGCGCGGGGGCATTGACGCTCCCCGCCCCGCCACCGCAGATCGCCGCATGCAGTTGCTGCGCCTGACGCTGACCGACTTCCGCAGCTACGCGGCGCTGACCTGGCGTCCGCGGGCGCGGATCGCCGTGCTGTTCGGGCCGAACGGCAGCGGCAAGACGAACCTGCTGGAGGCGGTGTCGCTGCTGGTGCCTGGCCGCGGCCTGCGCGGTGGGCGGACCGCCGACCTGAAGCGCCATGGCGCGGCGGCCGGCTGGGCGGTGGCGGGCCGCTTCCTCACCGCGCAAGGCGAGGCCGATATCGGTACCGGTACGCCTCCCGATGGCCCCGGCGATCGCCGCGTCTTCCGCCTGGACGGTGCCGCCCCGCGCAGCCAGGCGGAAATCGCGGCGCGCATCGCCGCGGTGTGGCTGACGCCGCAGATGGATCGGCTGTTCCTGGAGGGCCTGTCCGGCCGGCGGCGCTTCCTCGACCGGCTGGTCTGGGCGCTGGAGCCAGGCCACGCCCGCGAAATGGCCGCGCACGACGCCGCGATGGGCAGTCGCAACCGCTTGCTGTCCGAGGGCCGGCAGGATCCGTCCTGGCTGGCCGGTCTGGAGGATGAGATGGCGCGTCACGCGGTGGCTGCCACGGCGGCGCGCATGGGGTTGGTCGGGCGGCTGAACGCGGCGCTCCAGGCCGGCGCCGTCGGCGCCTTTCCGGCGGCGCGGATCGACCTGATCTGCCCGATCGCCGAGCGTCTGGCGACACAGCCGGCGCTGGCGGTGGAGGACTGGCTGCGTGCCGGCCTGGCGGCCAATCGCGTGCGTGATTCGGCCGCCGGTACGGCGGCGCTGGGCGCCCACCGCACCGACATGGGACTGGCCGACGCGGCGACCGGCACCGCGGCGGCGCTGGCCAGCACGGGAGAGCAGAAGGCGCTGCTGATCGGCTTGATCCTCGGGCACGCGGCGGTGATCGCCGCGGCGCGCGGTTTCGCGCCGCTGTTGCTGCTGGACGAGCCGGCGGTGCATCTGGACCCCGCGCGCCGGGCCGCGCTGTTCGCCGCGCTCGCCGCGCTGCCGGCGCAGACGCTGATCACCGGCACCGACGCCGAGACGTTTCTACCGCTTGCGGACGTGGCGGAAGGCCTGCAAACCGGTGGTGGGGAACTGCATCCCGACCCGCGATTTTCGCCGCCGGAGTCGCCGGTTCCCCCTGTCCCGCCGGCCGCGTAGCAGCTATATATCTAGAGTATCCAAACCAAGCCCTGGAGTCTCCCGTCGGCATGTCCGATTCTGCCTTGCCGCCTTCCGAATCCGATCCCGCCAACGGCGATGCGTACGACGCGTCGTCCATCTCGGTCCTGCGCGGGCTGGATGCCGTCCGGCGCCGCCCCGGCATGTATATCGGCGACACCGATGACGGCTCCGGCCTGCACCACATGGCGTTCGAGATCATCGACAACGCCGTGGACGAGGCGCAGGCCGGATTCGCCACCAGGTGCGAACTGATCCTGAACGGCGACGGTTCGGTGACGGTGCGCGACAACGGGCGCGGCATCCCGACCGACATCCATGTGGAGGAGGGGGTTTCCGCCGCCGAGGTCGTGCTGACCCGGTTGCATGCCGGCGGCAAATTCAACCAGAACTCCTACAAGGTTTCCGGCGGGCTGCACGGCGTCGGCGCGGCGGTGGTCAATGCGCTGTCGGAATGGATGGAGGTGCGCATCTGGCGGCATGGCCAGGAGCATTTCATCCGGTTCCGCAACGGCGACGCCGAGGCGCCGCTGGCGATGGTCGGCCCGGTCACCGCGCATGTCACCGGCACCGAGGTGACGTTCAAGCCGAGCCCGGCGACCTTCACCAAGACCGAATTCGATTTCGCGCTGCTGGAGCGCCGGCTGCGCGAGTTGGCGTTCCTGAACTCCGGCCTGACCATCCGTCTGCGCGACGAACGTCACGCGACCCCGCAGGAAGTGACGATGCACTACGAGGGCGGCCTGGTCGCCTTCGTCGAGTGGCTGGATCGCGGCAAGACGCCGGTGTTCACGCCGCCGATCTCGCTGCGCACCCCGGCGGAGGCAGAGGGCGTGCGCGTCGAGTTCGCGCTGTCCTGGAACGACAGCTACCACGAGACCATGCTGTGCTTCACCAACAACATCCCGCAGCGCGACGGCGGTACGCACCTCGCCGGATTTCGCCAGGCGCTGACCCGCGTGGTGACGAAATACGCTGAGGGGATGGGCAAGAAAGAGCAATTGCAGCTTGTGGGTGAGGACATGCGCGAGGGCATGACCTCGGTGCTGTCGGTGAAGGTGCCGGACCCGAAGTTTTCCTCGCAGACCAAGGACAAGCTGGTGTCGTCCGAGGTGCAGCCGATCGTGCAGGCGGCGGTGGCCGACGCGGTGGCGCACTGGTTCGAGACGCATCCGAAAGAAGCCAAGGGCGTCGTGCAGAAGGTGATGGACGCGGCCTCGGCGCGGGAAGCGGCACGCAAGGCGCGCGAGCTGACGCGGCGCAAGGGGGTGCTGGATATTTCCACGCTGCCCGGCAAGCTGGCCGACTGCCAGGAGCGCGATCCGGCGAAATGCGAGATCTTCATCGTCGAGGGCGACAGCGCCGGCGGCTCCGCCAAGCAGGGACGCGATCGGAAGTTCCAGGCGATCCTGCCGCTGAAGGGCAAGATCCTGAACGTCGAGCGCGCGCGCTTCGACCGCATGTTGTCGAGCCAGGAAATCGGCACGCTGATCACGGCGCTGGGCACCGGGATCGGCCGCGGCGAGCCGGACCAGGGTGGGTTCGATGTTGCGAAACTGCGCTACCACAAGATCGTCATCATGACGGACGCCGACGTCGACGGCTCGCATATCCGCACGCTGCTGCTGACGTTCTTCTTTCGCCAGATGCCGCAACTGATCGAGCGCGGTCACCTGTATATCGCGCAGCCGCCGCTGTATCGCGCGCGGCGCAGCAATGACGAGCGCTACCTGAAGAACGATGGGGCGCTGGAGGCGTACCTGCTGGAGAAGGCGCTGGCGGGGGCGCGGCTGACCTATGCGGACGGCTCGGTGCTGGAAGGCGATGAGTTGCGGCGCGAGGTGGTCTGGCTGCGCGAGGCGACCATGCAATTGCGCCGGCTGTCCTCCACCGCGCCGGTGCCGTTGCTGGAGCAGGCGGCGATCGCCGGTGCGCTGACCTCGGATACGGCGCGGGCGACGGCGGCGGCGCAGGGGCTGGTGGTGCGGCTGAACGGCATTTCCCTGCCGCACGAGCGCGGCTGGGTGGTGGCGGTGGATGGCGGCCTGACGCTGTCGCGCACGGTGCGTGGCGTGGCGGAACGGCACACGCTGGATGGCGCCGCGCTGCGCAGCGCCGAGGCTCGGTGGCTGGCCGATCGCGCCGAGGCACTGGCGACCAAGTTCCGTGAGCCGGCCAGGCTGAAACTGGATTCGCAGGAGGCGGAGGCGGCCGGCCCGGCCAGCGCGTTCGAGCGGATCATCGCGTATGGCCGGCGTGGGCTGACGATCCAGCGGTTCAAGGGGCTGGGCGAGATGAACGCCGAGGAACTGGGCCGCACCACGCTGGAACCGGCGGGGCGCACGCTGCTGCAAGTGAAGGTCGGCGATATCGAGGACGCGGCACTGGTGTTCTCCACGCTGATGGGCGACGTGGTGGAGCCGCGGCGGGAGTTCATCGTGGGGAATGCGCTGAAGGTGGCGAATCTGGACGTGTAGAGGGGCTTCTCGCTCCCGCCACAGCGGGGCTGTTGCGTAGCGCCTGATTGTTGGCAGGAGGCCGCAGTGCCACGGCATCACACAAAGGCTTCTCATCCCGGTTATCGCCGCGTGCGGCGCACGGCTGAGCCGCCGCCGGTGCCGGTTGTGGTGCCTGACTCAAGCTCGTCCGGCGTCGATCAGGCTCCTCTGGAATATGTTCGCACGGCGGCGCAACCTGACCCGATGGACGAACAGATCAAGCGGATGATCGAAGCAGCCTACACGTAGCGGTGCACGCCGTTTGCTGGCGCGTGTGCGTTTGGTGCCTTCGCCGTCAGCGCGGCCAGCACGATTGTCGTGAGCGGACATCCGCGGGTTTCACGTTGGCTGCGAATACTTGATTCGATGCCTCCTGCTCTGTCGGGGTCGGCCCACCCCTGTCGTGCAGTTGTATGGGCCGTGCCCCCATTGAGCCCGCACTGTCTGTCGTGCAGCCATCTGCGGTTGTGTGTCGCTGCGTGCCACCTTTGGGTGGGACGACGACTTCGTTACTCGTAGCGTATTCCGGTTACCGCACAGTTAACGGCGGTCACTTTCTCGCGCCACCCCGCGACCGCGCCTGACCACACCATTGTGGGTGACGCTGTCGTTCAGCAGCGCCAGCCGCAACGATCTAGCAAGAAACAACTCCCCCTCCCACAAGGGGAGGGGGAGCCTCGTTATCTTCGGCGACCTCCGCAGTTTCATCCAGGGCGGGTCGGCCGCCGCCGGCCGGTGGTCAACTCGCAATAAGACCGCCCCCTCAGCCTCGGCGGACATGATGCCGCTGCGGTTCGTGGGTCCCGGGGCAAAGCGACCGAAGGACGTTCGCGCCGGAGGCTCAGGACGCATGACGGAGTCGAGCCAGCCCGCCGGTCTCCGCTATGCTCGCCGCCATGGACACCGTGCTGGACCGGCCATGGACGACGGAGAGCTTCCTTGCCTGGGAAGACCGGCAGGAGGGCAGGTATGAGTTCGACGGGCGAGAGGCCATCCTGATGACCGGGGGTAGCCTTGCGCATCAGGACATCGTGTTCAACCTCCGGGGCATCCTTGGCCGGCTGCTGGCTGACCGACCGTTCCGGGCTGCCCAGGAGATGCGGCTTCGTACGGGGGGTGAAAGTGCGCTACCCGGATGTTGTGGTCTTTGCCGGACCGCTCGACCAGACGATCCGCACGTTGACCGACGCTGTGGCAATTTTTGAGGTACTGTCCGACGATACCGCCACCACCGACCGGGTGGAGAAGCTGATCGAGTACGCCGCCGTACCGTCGCTACGTGCCTGCGTGCTGCTGGAGCAGACTGCGGTGGCCGCTACGCTGTTCCAGCGGGAGCCGGGTGGTGCCTGGATCGCCAGCGGTCACACGGCGGGGGCGCTGGTCCTGCCGGGCCTCGATATCAGCCTGGGGCTGGCAGATGTGTACCAGGGACTGACCTTCGCGGCGTAGCTATCGCGGCTCGTCCCACCGTCATCCCTATCGTGCTTCCCACCGCCGGGGTGCTGGGCGACGGCGCCTGCGCCGGCGTGCCGACCCGATCGCCCTCACCCTCGTCGCTCTCGGTTGGTTCGCTTCGCGGCCCAACCGCGTCGATCCGCTTCGCGGCTCAACCCCGCCTCCCGCAGGTTTCAGCCGACCCGCCGCAGATCCAGCGTGCGCGGGTGCTCGCGCGAGCGCGCCACGACCGGCTCCGCCATCGGCCCGGGCGTGTGGCCGATCGGGAAGAACCGTGCCTTCCGCCGCGCCTCCGCTTCGTTGGCGTTCACCGGGAAGCGTTCGTAGTTCCGCCCGCCCGGATGCGCCACGTGATGCGTCAGCCCGCCCAACGACCGCCCGCTCCAGCGGTCGTAGATGTCGAACACCAGCGGCGTCTCCGCCGGCATCATCGGATGCAGCGACGACGGCGGGTTCCACGCCTTGAAACGCACGCCGCCGACATATTCGCCCTCGCGGTCGGTGCGGGTCAGCGGCACCGCGCGGCCGTTGCAGGCCAGCACGAAGCGCTCCTCCACCCAGCCGTCCACCCGTACCTGCACCCGCTCCACCGAGCTGTCCACATACCGGGCAGTACCGCCCAGCGCCGCCTCCTCGCCCAGCACGTGCCACGGCTCCAGCGCGTGGCGCAGTTCCAGCGTGGCGCCGCGCAGGGAAATCTCGCCGATGCGCGGGAAGCGGAACTCGAAATGCGGATCGAACCAGGCGCGGTCCAGCGCAAACCCCAACCCCCGCAGATCCTCCAGCACATCGCCGAAATCCTGCGCCACGAAATGCGGCAGCATGAAATCGTCGTGCACGCGGGTGCCCCAGTGCACCAGCCGCCGCTCGTACGGTGCCTGCCAGAACGCCGCCAGCGCCGAGCGCATCAGCAGCATCTGCGCCGCCGCCATCTGCGCGTGCGGCGGCATCTCCAATGCGCGGAACTCCACCAGGCCGAGCCGCCCTGACCCGCCCTCCGGCGTATACAGCTTGTCGATGCAGAACTCGGTGCGATGCGTGTTGCCGGTCATGTCCGCGAGGATGTTGCGGAACAGCCGGTCCACCACCCACGGCGCCGTCTCTTGGCCCGGAGCAATCTGTGCGAACGCGATCTCCAGCTCTGCCAGGCTGTCCTGCCGAGCCTCATCGATCCGCGGATGCTGACTGCTCGGCCCGATGAACAACCCGCTGAACAGATACGAAAGACTGGGGTGGTTGTGCCAAAACCCCAGCAGCGACTTCAGCAGATCGGGACGCCGCAGGAACGGACTATCCACGGGTTGCGCGGCGCCCATCACCACGTGGTTGCCGCCGCCGGTGCCGACATGGCGCCCGTCCAGCATGAATTTTTCTGTGGCCAGCCCGACCAGGCGGGCTTCCTCGTAGAGTTCTTCCCCCCGCTGCACCAATTCGGACCAATTATGCGCCGGGTGGATGTTCACCTCGATCACACCGGGATCGGGGGTGACGGAGAAATGGTTCAGCCGCGGATCGTGCGGCGGCAGGTAACCTTCCAGCACCACCTTGCGGCCGGTCTCCGCCGCGGTGTCCTCCACGGCGGCGATCAGCGCCAGCCAGTCCTCGGCGGCGGTCAGGGGCGGCAGGAACACGTGGATCAACCCGTTGCGCGGCTCGACGCACAGCGCGGTGCGCACCAGGTCGGGCTGGCCGCGGCCGATCACCGGCGCATCCTGAGCCATCGGACGGAACCCTTCGGGACCGGCTGCCATGCCCTCGACAGCAGGCTGCGGGCGGAACGCCTGGCGCGGCGGCAAAGGCGGGCGTGGGGCGAAAGGATCCTGCGCGACGTCCGGCTCGATATCGTCGGGATTGGCCCAGGGCAGGCTGTCCAGCGGCAGGCGCAGGCCGATCGGCGAATCGCCGGGGATCAGGAACAGCACGCCGCTGCGGAACACCCACTTGCCGCCCTGCCAAATGCGCACGCCGTCACGCACCGCGCGGCGCACCGGCAGCACGCTGCCGACCGGCGACGCCAGCCCCTGTCCGAACACACGGGACAGCCGCGCGCGCTCCAGCTCGTCGTGCAGTTTCGCGTCCTCGGCGATGACGTTGGCGGGCAGGCGGCGCTCGCGCCACAGGTAGTAGTGGACGTCCTCGTAGGCCGGATGCACCAGCGACGGATCGACCTGGAGCCGCTCGGCCAGCGCCGCCGCGAAGCGCGCCGCATCGTCGGGATCGGCCGAGCCGGTGTCGTCGGCGGCGGCCAGCAGGGTTTTGTCGCGCCAGACCGGCTCGCCGTCCGGCCGCCAATGCGCGACCAGCGCCCAGCGCGGCAGTTGCTCGCCGGGATACTGCTTGCCGAATGCGTGCTGCAACGCCGCGCCGGGCGACCAGCGTGCCATCAGCCGGCGGATCAGCTTTTCCGCGTAGGCCTGCTTGGTCGGGCCCATCGCGTCGATGTTCCACTCCGCCGCGTCGATGTCGGTGGCGGAGACGAAGGTCGGCTCGCCGCCCATGGTCAGGCGGATATCCGACCCCGTCAGCGCCCGATCGACCCGTGCGCCGGTCGCCAGGATGTCCTGCCATTGCGTGGGCGTGTACGGCTTGGTGACGCGCGGCGTCTCGCGCACCCGCGTGACATGCATCTCGAACTGGAATGTCGTCTCGCACGGCTCGACCAGGCCGGAGATCGGCGCCGCCGATCCCGGATCGGGGCTGGCGGCGAGCGGGATATGTCCCTCGCCGGTCAGCAAGCCGGAGGTGGCGTCCAGCCCGACCCAGCCGGCCCCGGGCAGATAGACCTCGGCCCAGGCGTGCAGGTCGGTGAAGTCGGCGGTCGGACCCGCCGGCCCTTCCAGCGGCTTCACGTCGGCGACGAGCTGGATCAGGTAGCCGGAGACGAAGCGTGCCGCGTAGCCCAGGTTGCGCAGCGCCTGCACCAGTACCCAGGCGGAATCGCGGCACGAGCCTTGCGCCTTGGCCAGCGTCTCCTCCGGCGTCCAGACGCCGGGCTCCAGCCGCACGATATAGGCGATGTGCCGCTGCACCCGGCGGTTCAGCGCCACCAGCATGTCCACGGTGCGCTGCTCGCCGCGCAGCACGCCATCGAGCAGCGCCCGCATCCGCGGCCCGACCGGCGCCAGCCGGCGGAACGGCGCCAGCTCCTGCTCGAGCACCGGGTCGTAGGTGAAGGGCCAGGTCTCGGCTTCGGGTTCCAGGAAGAAGTCGAACGGGTTGATCGTCGCCATGTCGGCGACCAGGTCCACCGTCACCTCGAAATGCGAGACCCGCTCGGGGAACACGATACGGGCCAGGTGGTTGCCCTGCGGGTCCTGCTGCCAATTGAGGAAATGCGGCTGCGGCTCGATTTTCAGCGCGTAGGACAGGATCGGCGTGCGGGCGTGCGGCGCCGGGCGCAGCCGGATGGTCTGCGGCCCGAGCGACACCAGCTTGTCGTAGCGGTAGCTCGTGCGATGGGTCAGCGCGACGTGGAGCGGCATGGGGCGTTGTTCGCAATCGTGGGAGAGAAGCGAGCGAGGCGGCGCAGGAACGTCGCGCAGCGCGTACGTGCGACGGTGGTGGACCGCAAGCGGGACAGCGGCAGGTTGCCCATGTTGCAGCGAATTGTGCGGTGCAGCAAGGGATTTGCGCCAGCGTTCGCGGGTCGGTGGCCCCGGCGGCTCGCCGTTTTGGCGCCGGCACTACCCCCGCGCAGACCCGGATGCGCCAGGGAGCCAAATTCAGCTCCCCGGCGTCATTCGCCCAAGGCTAGGTGAAATCGTCCTTGGTAAGCTGGCTGATGCCGGCAAACGTCACACGCGTGTGGTCGGCAAGCGTGATGGTGACCGAGCCGTTGGCATAGGTCTGGCTATCCAGCGCGTCCTTCACCGCGTGCGGCCCGTAACCCTGCAAATCGATCTTGTCCGCGCTGGTGAAGTTCACTACCAGGTCGGTGCCGCCATCCAGGCTTTTGACAAAGCTGAACACGTCGTCGCCTGACCCGCCCAGCATGGTCGAGCTGCCGGTGCCGCCGAAGAAGGTGTCATTGCCGCTGCCGCCGATCAGCGAATCATGGCCTGATCCGGCCACCAGCGAATCCGCGCCCGACGCCATCGAGGCCGACAAGGTCTCGTTGCCGATGCCTGCGACCAGCTCCTGGGCCTTCGTGCCCTGCGCGTACAGGCGATCACCCGGGCCGCCACCGAACAGCGTCGCCGTACCGGTGCCCCCGAGCAGACTGTTATTGCCGCCCTGGCCGCCATACACCAGGGCGCGGCCGGACCCGCCTTCGAAAGTGTCACTGCCGGCGCCGCCGAACAACGTGACCGTGCCGGCACCGCCGAGGAACACCAGCTCACCGGTGCCGCCCTGCACCACATCCCGGGCGTCGGCGGTCGCGTCGATGGTGTCGTGGCCGCTGCCGGTCACGATGGTGTCCCGGCCCGCCGATTGCACGCTGTCATGGCCGCTGCCGAGCTCGATACGGTTATGGCCGCCGCCCGCGTCGATGGTGTCGTTCCCGCCACCCAGCGCCAACACCGTGTCGTTGCCGCCGCCGGTGTAGATGCTCCAGTCACCGTTGTCGCGGCCGGGCACGATGATCAGGTCGCCACCGGAATGCTCACCCCCGCGATCGTGCCGGTCGTCGAGGCGTGACTTGCCTGGCGCGGCTCCGCCGGCGACCACCGTGCCGGACCCTCCGGTGGCGATGAATGTGAGATTGCCCTCGCTCGACAAGATCGCCTCGTTGGCATCGCCGGAGCCGAGCACGGTCGCGGAGCCGGCGGTGACCACGACATCGTCATAACGCGGCAACATGAGCGACAATCCGTCGTGCGTCTGGATGAATTCGCCGATTTTGCCGGGATCCAACGGCGGCGGTATCTGAATGGGACCGCCGCCGCCGTTGACTGGAATTATGGCGCCGGTGTCGATACCGTAGGTGATTGCGGCGGCAAGCTGTGCCGCGATGCTTGCGTTGGCGGCACTGTCATACGTCAGCGTAAGCGTCTCATGACCGGCTCCCAATACGGTGACCGTCGGCATATCGGACTCCCCAACGTTGATTGATCATCCGATGTGGCGGCGATCGGGAAGACCCTGCGCCCGGTCTTTGCATAAGCGTGCAATGAGCGCGTCATCCGCCCGCTAATTGCATGCTTGCGTGACCGATAGTTCTGCGAATTTATTGGCAGATTTGCGTGATTCTGCTTTTGCAACATGAAATTATTATACCGTAACGTAGCGGTTATGGTCTTGTCAGCATGCGGTGAAACAAGCAATAATCGAATGCGCATTCCGCCGTTCCGTCGATCCGCATCGTGGCGTGACTCCGCCATGACAGAGCGCGCGATTGTTCGGATTCTGACCGATCGAACCTGTTTGCATGAAACCATCGTCAGGCATCTGCTCGCCGGCGTTGCTCCACCGTTAGTTTCGTGTGATACCAAGGCGCCGGCGCGTGTGTTCCGGTGAGCGGCCGCTCGGTCGTATCGATGGCCGCAGCGCGACGTCGCCCTGCGCGTCAGGGCGTGCTTCGCGATCGATCGAACCGATCAAAGCGCCTTGCGAAATGTCAAATTGATCCGGCAGCGTCCGGTCAGCACGTCCTCGCCGTCAGCCAGCTTATCCACGCCATGGAATGCCAGCCGCGATGGCCCGCCCCACACCACGACGTCGCCGCTCTCCAGGCGCACGCGCCGCGGCCGGTCGGCGCGACGCAGGCCGCCGAACAGGAACACCGCCGGCAATCCCAGCGATACCGAAACGATCGGTGCGGCGAAATCGCGCTCGTTGCGGTCCTGATGCAGCGTCAGCCGAGCGCCTGGTGCGTAGCGGTTGATCAGGCACCCGTCGGGCACGAACCCGGCGAACCCGCCCGCCATCGCCGCGCCCGCCGCCGCGTCCAGCAACCGCGGCGGCATCGCCGGCCACGCCCGCCCGCTTTCCGGGTCGATCGCATCGTAGCGATAGCCGGTGCGATCGGTGATCCAACCGACCTCCCCGCAATTGGTCATCGCCACCGACATGACATGTCCACCCGGCGTCACCATGTGGCGGAATGGCGCCGCCGTCAGCACCGGCTCCAACGCGCGCAGCAGCGCCGCCGCGTCGTTCGTGACAAAGCCCCGCAGCACGACGGCGCCCGCGGCCAATGGTTCGATGGCGCCGCCGCGCCTGGGATTGCTGGCGAACAGATCGTCCATGCCCGTGCCGTCAAGCTGGCTCATTGGATGCCCTGATGTAGCGTGGCAGACGGCCGCCATGAGCGGGGAGAGGATTGGCAATGAATGACGCCGTGCATGCCCGTTCCGTTCAGCAATATTTTAACACGGAGGAAGAGCGAGAGCCACGGAGGGCCACGGAGCATGGTCCATCCGCTTCGATCGCCGGTGTCCCCGTACGCGGCATTATGAATGAATCCTCCGTGGCCCTCGGTGGCTCTCGCTGTTCCTCCGTGTTAAAATCTTGCGCTGTTACCGACAGCACCGACCGCCGTGGCAATGCATGTCCGCGCATTCAGCCATGACGGTTGGTGCCGTCGCCTGCCGCAAGACCTCGGCCCTTCGGGCGCCTGGAATGACGCAATCGTAACTCGCCGCGCCAAATCCGCGGCTTATGGTACCGACCCGCCGGTGAGGGAGACCCGTCCGCTATGACGCTCGACCCGCTGTTGTTGTCGCGGTTGCAATTCGTCTGGGTGATCGGCTGGCACATCCTGTTGCCGGCGTTCACCATCGGCCTCGCCGCCTATATCGCCTGTCTCGAAGGCACCGGGTTGGTCACCGGGCGCGAGATCTATGTCCGCATCTCCACCTTCTGGACCAAGGTGTTCTCGGTCGCCTTCGGCATGGGCGTCGTCTCCGGCATCATCATGCCTTTCCAGTTCGGCACCAACTGGAGCCGCTACGCCTACGCCACCGCCAACATCATCTCGCCGATGCTGGCCTATGAAGGCCTCATGGCGTTCTTCCTGGAGGCCGCCTTCCTCGGCGTGCTGCTGTTCGGCCGCAAGCTGGTGCCGCGCTGGGCGCATTTCTTCGCCGCGGTGATGGTGGCGGTCGGCACGCTGTTCTCCTCGTTCTGGATCCTGGCGGTGAACAGTTGGATGCAGACGCCGGCCGGCGCGAAGCTGGTGGACGGGCGCTTCATACCGCAGAGCTGGCTGGAGATCGTGTTCAGCCCCTCGTTCCCCACCCGGCTCGGCCACACCGTCGTCGGGTTCTACATCACCACCGGTTTCGTCGTGCTGAGCGTCGCTGCCGGCTACCTGCTGCACGAACGCTTCGTGCCCGAAGCGCGCCGCATGCTGTCCACCACGCTCTGGCTGTTGCTCGGCCTGATCCCGCTGCAGATTTTCCTCGGCGATGCCTCCGGCCTGGTTACCGCGCAATATCAGCCCGCCAAGCTTGCCGCGATCGAGGCGCGCTGGGACACCGGCTCGCGCGTGCCGCTGACGCTGTTCGCGATCCCCGACCAGACGAATGCCGTCAACCACGACGCAATCGAGATCCCCGCACTCGGCAGCCTGATCCTGACCCACGACATCGACGGCACGGTGCGCGGACTGAAGGATTTTCCGCGCGAAGACTGGCCGCCGGTGATCATACCGTTCTTCACCTTCCGCATCATGGTCGGCGTCGGCTTGCTGATGCTGGCGATCGTCGTCGCCGGCAATGCGTTGCGCCGCGCCGACCGGGTGTTCACCAACCGCGCGTTCCTGCGCGTCTGCCAGTTCGCTGCACCGCTGGGCTTCCTCGCCGTGCTGGCCGGCTGGGCCACCACCGAGGTCGGCCGCCAACCCTGGACGGTGTACGGCCTGCTGCGTACGGCGGATTCCGTCACGCCGTCGCTCACCGGCTGGAACGTGCTGGTATCCCTGCTCGGCTACGTGGTGGCGTACGCGATCATCTTCCCCGGCGGCGGCCTGGTCATGGCGCGCATCGTGCGCGCCGGCCCATCCGAAGCGGTGGAGGACGCCGCCGTGGAGAGCGGCCGGCCGCGTTCACCCGTGCGCGCGGTCCCGGAAGCACGCGCCGGCGGAGGCGCCGCATGAGCCCGGCATTCGATTTCGTGCCCGTCTGGACCTGCATCCTCGGGATCGGCGTGTTCTTCTATGTGCTGCTCGACGGCTTCGATCTCGGCGTCGGCATCCTGTACGGCCGGGCGCCGGATCGCGAAGCGCGCAACCTCATGATGAACGCGATCGCACCGGTGTGGGACGGCAACGAAACCTGGCTGGTGCTGGGCGGCCTGGGATTGCTGGCGGCGTTCCCGCTCGCCTATGCCATCATCATCCCGGCGGTGTATTTCCCCATCGCCATCATGCTGCTGGCGCTGATCTTCCGTGGCGTGGCCTTCGAGTTCCGCTTTCGCGATGCGCCGCATCGCGGTTTCTGGGATCACGGCTTCGCGTATGGTTCCCTCATCGCCACCTTCGCGCAGGGCATCGTCCTGGGTGCGTTCATCCAGGGTTTCCAGACCGACGGACACGAGTTTACCGGCAGCAGCCTGGATTGCTTCACGCCGTTCTCGCTGGCGACCGGGGTCTGCCTGGTGTTCGGCTACGCCTTGCTCGGCGCCGGCTGGCTGGTGCTGAAGACCGAGGGCGCCTTGCAAGCCTGGGCGCGGCGACGCGGCCGCTTCGCGCTCGGTGGCGTTTGCGTGGCCGTGCTGGTGGTCAGCGTCTGGACGCCGCTGATGCAACCCGACATCGCCGGGCGCTGGTTCGCCTGGCCGAACATCGTGCTGCTGTCGCCGGTGCCGATCGTCACGCTGCTGATCGCCTGGGCCGAGTGGCGTGCCCTGCTGCGCCCGAGCGCCGATGTCGGACCGTTCGCCGGCGCCGTCGCGCTGTTCGCCATGTCCTATCTCGGCATTGCCATCAGCCTGTGGCCGATGATCGTGCCGTACCGGCTCACGCTGTGGCAGGCGGCATCGGATCCTTCGACCCAGGCCTTCCTGCTGGTCGGCACCCTGTTCCTGCTCCCGGTGATCCTGGTCTACACGGGTTGGTCGTACTGGGTGTTCCGCGGCAAGGTGCGCGCGGATATCGGCTATCATTGAGCCTTCTGCATGCTGAGTCGCGCCCAGGCGGTGAGCAGCAACACGCCGATCGCCGCGACCTCGAACCCGCGGCGATAGCCGGTCACCGCCAGCAGCCCGCCGAACGCCAGCGACCCGGTACTCTGGCCGAGGAACAACGCCATGGCGAAGGCGGCCACGGCGGTACCGCGCGCCTCCGGCAATGCCTCGGTGGCGCGCGCCTGCAACACGCCGTGGAACATGTAGAAGGTATGCCCGAGCATGATCTGCATCAGCGCCACGTCGCGCCACTCCATCGCGACGCCCAGGGCTGCCAGGCCGACGGTCAGACCGATGCCGCCCGCGGTCAGCAGCCCCGGTTCGCCGAGCCGGCGTAACAGCCGGCGGGCGAAGCGCGTGTAGACAAAGGCGCCGAGGCCGAAGCACGCGACGACCAGCCCCGCATTGCCGGCCGACAGGCCGAAATCCTGCACAAGATAGGCGCCGACGAAGGGAAACGCGCCGCCGAACAGGCAGGCGCCATCGAAGAACGCGGAAACCAGCAGCCAGAGCCCGCTGGGACGCGCGAGCAAGCCAAGATAGGCGTGCAGCCCGGGGCTATGCCCGGGCGCTTCGCCGCTGCTGCGCCACAGCGACGCGCCGAGCTGCCACCCCAGTACCATCGCGACGCCGATTGTCACCCCGCCGAGCACCAGGAACGATGCCCGCCAACCGAGCCGCTCGGCGATCACGCCGGAAATCGGACCGGTGACGAGTTGTGCCATCACCATGCCGGTCAGGAAGCGGCCGATCACCACCTGGCGCTCGGCATAGGGCACGGCGTCGCCGATCCAGGCCATGGCCAACGGAATGACCGCGCCGGCGAACAGGCCGGAGATCGCCCGCAGCAGCACCAGCGCGGCGAGCCCGCCGGCACCGGCGCAAGCGACCACCGCGACGCCATACAGCCCGAGCGCCACGCAGATCACCCGCAGCTTGCCCAGGCGATCGCCGAGCGGACCAAATGCGAGTTGGCCGACGCCGTATGGCAGCATGAAGCCGGCGATCACCCAGGCGGCGCCGGACACGCTCACGCCCAGGCTGTGCGCCAGCGCCGGCAGCAGCGGATCGAGCAATCGCATGCCGGAGCCCGAAGCGAAACCGGCGGCCGCCAGCAGGGAAATCGGTGTGGTTCGACGGGCGGGGATGGCCGGTGGCGTCACGCCGCAGGTGTGCCACTCCCGCAGCGGCGCCGCAACGAACCGGCGGTCACTGCACCATGGTGATGGCGTTGCGGTTCTTCGCCCAGGCTTCCGGCGTGGAGGCAGGGTCGGTCGGCCGGTCCTTGCCATAGCTGATCAACCGGACCCGCGCCGGGTTGATGCCGTGCGCCAGGAGATACTCGCGATCCGCGTTGGCGCGCCGCTGGCCCAAGGCGAGGTTGTACTCCTCGGTGCCGCGTTCGTCGCAATTGCCGGCGATCACCACGCTGACCGCCGGATAGCGCTGCAACCAGGCGGCCTGCTTGTCGAGCGTGGCGCGCGCATCGTCGCTCAACGTGCTCTGGTCGGTGGCGAAAAAGATGCGATCGCCGACCGTCTGCACCAGATCCTCTTCGCTGCCCGGCGCCGCATTGCTGGCATAGCCGCCGGCACCACCGCCGGCACCGTTCGCTCCGCCGGCGCCATACGCCCCGTTGGCGCCCCCCGCGCCGGTGGCAACGCCGGAATCGCCCTGCGAACAGGCCGCCAGCGATACGGCGAGAATCAGTGCGCTCAGAGTGCTGGGACGCATGGCGGCTCCTTCCTGTAACAGCGACGCGCCGGAGCCTAGCGATGCACCGTCATCGCGCAACCGCCAAAGCACGCGTCGCAACTATTTCATCCGCCGGCCATGCTCACACAAACTCGCCGTTGCGCAGCAGCGGTTCTGCCGCACCGTCCGCTGTGATGCCGTCCACATCCACCTGCGCCGAGCCGATCATCCAATCGACATGGATCAGGCTGCGATTGGCGCCGCGTGCCGCCAGCGCGTCGGCGCCGGCCTTGCCGCGATCGGTGAAGCAGCGGCTGTAGGATTGCCCCAGCGCGATGTGGCACGCCGCGTTCTCGTCGAACAGCGTATTGAAGAACAGCAGCCCGCTGCGCGCGATCGGCGACGACGCCGGCACCAGCGCGACCTCGCCGAGGCGGCGGGCGCCTTCATCGGTCGAAATCATGCGTTGCAACACGTCCTGTCCGGTGCGCGCCGTGGCCTGCACAATGCTTCCCGCCTCGAAGCGCACCGCGATGTCCTGGATCAGCGTGCCCTGGTGGGACAGCGGCTTGGTGCTGGCGACGGTGCCTTCGACGCGCCGGCAATGCGGCGTGGTGAAGACCTCCTCGGTGGGAATGTTCGGATTGCCGGTGATGCCGTTGCGTGCCGTGCTCAGGCCGCCCATCCACTCATGTTGGTCGGCGAGGCCCACGCGCAGGTCGGTGCCGGGGCCGCGGAAATGCAGCGCGGCGTAGCGTTTCGCATTCAGCAAGCGCCGGCGCGCCATCAGCGTGGCGTTGTGCGCCGCCCAGGCGGCGATCGGATCGTCGGCATCGACGCGCGACGTGGCGAAGATCGCCTCCCAAAGCTGCGTCACCGCTGCTGCCTCCGGCAGATCGGGAAACACCGCCTTCGCCCAGGCCGGCGTGGCACTGGCGACGATCGTCCAGTTGATGACCGTGTCGGTGATCAGCTCCAGCGCCGGGCGGTACGCAATCGACCGCGCCTGGTTGGCTTGCGCGACCTTCGCCGGGTCTTCGCCGGACAGCAGGTTCGGGTCCTCGCCGACGATCGCCAGGCGAGCGGCGCCGCTGCGAAAGGCGGCGGCCATGCCGTCGTACAGCCAGCCGGCCGCCTTGCCGAAACTGTCGTCGGGCGCCAGGCGATAGCGCAGCAGCGTAGCCGCGTCGTCCGATAGCAAGGTGGTGACCAGCGACGCGCCGGCGCGATAGGCCTGCGCGGTGATGCGCCGGGCCAGCGGCAACGCCTCCAGCGGCGCGGTCATCAGCAGTTCCTGGCCTGGCTGGAGGCCGCCGAGCCCGACCCGCACCGCGATCTCGGCCAGGCGGTCCAGGCGGCTCTCGTGTGTCGTGGCCGACGCGGCGGGGGTGATATCCATCACACGATACGTCCTCTGCTGTCCGTTGCGGCGATCCTGCCACACTGCGATCCAGCATGCCCCCGGCACGGTCTTCGGGCGAGGTGCGCGTCGTATCGACGTGCAGATCGTCGATCGTGCCTTGACGCACCAGGGGTGCCTTGCAGCCGCCATGCCCGGCCCCCGGGTCACCACGCGCAGCTTCGCGCGCGGCCGCCACCAGCCGACGGATACGACGCGCGTCCGGGTCCGGGTCTGCTGCTTGCGCGGCGGGGCCGGGCCACCGGCGCCCGCCTGGACGACCGGCGCTGACACCGCGCGGCTGGCGCCCCCGCCCTACGGTGGCTGCGGCGGCGGGCGTCCTCGCTTGCATCGGCGCCGGCGCACATCGAACCGTCCGCCGCCGGCACGCCGCGGCGGAACAACCCGATGCCAAGCGGAACGAGCCCTTGGCCGCTGGACCCGTGCGAGTCGTTACATCGGCGGGTTGACGCCGTGCGTCCCCACGGTCACTGCTCCGGTCGACCAGTGCCCGTCGGCGTCCTTGCGCGCGGCAAGGAATACCTTGCGGCCCGGCTTGAGGTCGGTCGCGGCGGCGGGCACGAACGTCACCACCGGTGCGTTCGGCGGCACGTGGATGGTAACGCTGCCGTCCTTGTAGGTCAGCGTCAGGTCGCGGCCCGATTTCTGCGACGCTACGCCGGTCACCGGGGCGTTGGTCATCATGCTGCCGGGCTCCAGGTCCCAGGCGTAATGCCCCGCGCCGGCGCCGCGCATCGCCTCGGGGAAGACCAGCACTTCCAGCGCCACGCGCGGGCCGTTGGGGCCGTTGGGGCCGCTGCGGCTGGCGATGCCGAGAAAGGCGCCATCCTTGACCGAGGAGAGCGGCACGCGCTTCAGCGTCCTGACGGTCAGCGGATCGGCCAAGGCGACCTCCAGCTTCGAGCCGTCGCGGCTGTTGATGGTCAGCATGTGAGGCGCCACGGCGGCGATGGTGCCGCGGATGCGGGTCGGCGGCGTCGCGGGGGCCGCGGCTGCGGTTGGCGCGGTGGCCGCTGGCGGCGCTGTAGCTGCGGTTGGCGCTGTAGCCGCGGGCGGCGTGGCGGCGGTCGGCGCGGCCGCTGGCGGCATGGCGGCGGGCGGGGCGGCGGCGGGTGGCGTGGCAGCCGGGGCCGTCGTGGCCGGCGGCGTGGCGGACGGTGTCTGGGCACTGGCCCCGGCCGCGAGGCCGAGCAGACAGGCGCATGTCAGCGCCAGGGTGCGTGCGAGCATCGGCGGTCTCCCCGTGGGTTGTTTGGCGCGACGGATCATAGGGACGATCCAGGTTTCGTGAAGGGGGGGTAGGGCTGTGGTATGCATGGCCGCAGACGAGGCAACGGCCGCATTATTCCGTCGTGGCGGCGCGGGCGATCGTCCGCATCGTCATCCCCGTGAAATCGGGATCCCAGCCGGGAGCGGGATCCCGCTTGCGCGGGGATGACGACAGCGGCTGCCGCGTGATGTCACCCGATTTGGTTCATGCGTGACAAGCGTTCAGCCCAGCCCGTAGCGCAGTACCAGCCAGAGCTTCTGCCACCCCGGCAACCCCGCCCGCTGATCCAGCCGAGACCACCCGCGCTGCTCCAGCCGCGACAGGATCGCCGCATAGGTCGCGCCCATCAGCCGCGCCGGCTTCATCGCGCGCCGGTCGCACGCCGCCATCGCCGTCCGGGCCTCGGCAAAATACCCGTGCGCCAGGGCCGCGACCCGTGCGCACACCTCGCCCAGCCGCGGCGCGGCCAGCGCCGCATCCGGATCGAGCGGCACGCCGGCGGCGTCCAGGTATTCCCGTGGCAGGTACAGCCGGCCGCGCTCGGCATCCTCCCCCAGGTCGCGCAGGATATTGGTGAGTTGCAGCGCGCGGCCGAGCGCATGGGCCACCCGATCGGCCGCCGGGGACGCATCCCCGAAGGCGCGCACCGACAGCCGTCCCACCGCCGCGGCTACCCGGTCGCAATACAGGTCCAGCGTGGCCAGGTCCGGCGCGACAATGACGGTCTCGGCGTCCATCTGCATGCCGTCCACCACGGCGATGAAGTCCTGCTGGCGCAGATCGAAGCGCTGCACCGCCGCCACCAGCACGCGCGTCACCGGCCCGTCGGCCTCGCCGCGATACAGCGCGGCGATCCGCTCGCGCCAGGCGGCCAGGCGCGGCAGCTTCTCGGCCAGCTCCCCGGGTTCGTCGGCGATATCGTCGACGATCCGGCAGAACGCATAGATCGCATACATCGCCTGGCGCCGGTCCGGCGGCAGCACCCGCATGCCGCGATAGAACGAGGTGCCGGCGGCGCGCACGATCGCCTCGACGGCGCGCAGATCCTCCGGCGCGGCGTTGGGCAGGGCAGGGGGGCTCACGGGACCGCCTGGCTCACAGGTGGCGCAAGGCCATCAGGATGCTGGTGGCGAAGTCGCGCTTCGTCAGCTTCACCGGCCGCGCCAGCGGGTCCTGCCGCCCCAGCCGGCTGGCGAGCCGCTTGGCCAGACCGACGATCACCGCGGTTTCCAGCCGCAGCCGCCGATCGCGGGTGCGCGGCGGCAGGTCGGAGGCAAAGGTGGTCATGCGGTCCACCCGGTGCAGCAACGAGTCGAACACCTTGCGCAGCGCCGGCGTGGTGGCCGGCTTGCGCAGGTCGGCGACGCTCGAGCCGAACTCGGCCAGCAGCTCCTCCGGCAGGTAGCAGCGATCGAGGGTCTTCAGGTCCGTGGCGCAGTCCTGCAAATGGTTCAGCACCTGCAACGCGGAGCACAGCGCGTCGGACGGCGCGTGCGTGGTGTGTTTCTCGCGATGCAGGTCGAGCACGTAGCGCCCGACCGGCGCGGCGGAATAGCGGCAATACTCATACAGCTCGGACAGGGTGGCGTAGCGCTGCTTGGTCGCGTCGAGGCGGAAGGCGATCAGCAATTCGGTCGCGTGGATCGGCTTGACCCTGGTCTTGGCCAGGCTTTGGCGCAGCGCGAGCGCACTGGGCGAGCCTTCCTCGCTGCGGCCGAGCAGAACCGCTTCCATGACGTCGAGCCGGGCGAGCTTTTCCGCCGGTGTCAGGGTCGGCGAATCGGCGATGTCGTCGGCGTTGCGGGCGAAGGCGTAGAAGGCATGCACATGCGGGCGCAGGTTGGGACGGATCAGCCGCGAGCCGACCGGGAAGTTCTCGTCCCCCCGGTCTTTACCGGACCAGGTTTCGATATTGGCGATGTGGTTCACCCGGCCTCCGTTTGGCCTGCCGCCTGGTAGGCGCGCCCCTTCCAGGTAACGCCACTACCCCGGTAATGGTTTACCGCCGAGCCCAGAGTCGCCGTCATGTAGAACGCCGCCACCAGGGGCAGGAACGGTGCCCAAAGCAGGGCGCGGTGGTAGCGGCGCAGGGTGGGCAGGTAGCTGGCCGCCAGCATCGCCCAGGCGGCGAGGCCGAGCCAGCGCGTCGTCCCATGGGCGAACAGCGCAGCGGCCGGCGGCAGCAGCCAGACCAGCGCCATGCCGAGCATGGTGCCCAGCAGCAGCAACGGGGAAAAGCCGAGCTGGACATAGGCGGTGCGCGCCACCATCCGCCAGATGTCGGCGAAGCCCGGATAGGGCCGCACAGAACACGCCAAGGTGCTGTGGCCGAGCCAGATGCGGCCGCCGCGTTTCACTGTTGCCGCCAGCGCCACATCGTCGATCAGTTTGCCTCGCACCGCCTCAATCCCACCGATCCGCGCCAGGGCGTGACGACACAGAAGGATCGTGCCGCCCGCTGCGGCCGCGGTGGCGCGCTGCGAATCGTTGACCCAGTAAAATGGATAGAGCAACTGGAAGAAGAACACAAAAGCCGGGACCAGCGCGCGTTCCGCCAGGCTGCGGCAGCGCAGCGTCACCATTTCCGAGACCAGGTCGCAGCCGGTTTCCCGCTGCCGGGCGACCAGGGCGGCGAGGTGGCCCGGCCGATGCACGATATCGGCGTCGGTGAGCAAGACGAGGTCGGCATCGGCGGCCTCCGCGAGGCCCTGGGCGACGGCCCACAGCTTGCCGCTCCAGCCAGGGGGGCGAGGCGCGCCGGTCAGCACGGTCAGGCGCGGTAGCCCCGCCTGGGCCGCGGCCAGCGAGCGGGCGATCGTGCCGGTGCCGTCGGCGCTGCCGTCGTCCACCACGATGATGCGGAATGGGCCGGCATAGTCCTGCGCGATAAGCGAGCGAAGGGTGGTGGCAATGACCGGGGCCTCGTCGCGCGCGGGGATCACGATCGCAACGGGTGGGGCTGGGGTGGGGGTGGATGCGGTCGGGGCAGGGGGCAGCTCCGGGCCTGAGTGCCAGAACCGGCCGTGGCCGAGCAGGAGGTAGAGCCAGATCAGGCAGGCGAGGGCGGTGAGGAGGAGCATGTCAACCTTCCCCTCCCCCCGACCTTGGTCCGCTTCGCGGCCCAAGCCCACAAGGGGAGGGGGAGGACTCATGCCGCCACTCCCTCATCGCACCATCCCGTTGGCGCGGAACCAGGCGACCGCGTCTTCGACCGCTCGACGGGCGGGGCGGGGAGCGTAGCCCAGTTCGGCGATTGCCTTGGCCGAGGTGAAGAACATCTTCTTGCGTGCCATCTTGAGGTGGTCGCGGGTGACCAGCGGCGGAATGCCGGTGAGCCGCGCCAGGCTTTCCATGCCCCACGCCACCGGCCAGATCCACGCCTCGCGCAGCCGGACGGTCGGGGGGCGGCGGCCGGCGACCTGCGCCACCAGGGTCAGCAGGTCCTTCAGGTCGAGGTTCTCGCCGCCCAGGATGTAGCGCTCGCCGATCCGGCCGCGTTCCAGGGCCAGGGCGTGGCCCTCTGCCACGTCGTCCACGTGGACCACGTTGAGGCCGGTATCCAGGTAGGCCGGCATGCGGCCGTTCGCCGCATCCATGATCATCTTGCCCGTGGGCGTCGGCTTGATGTCGCGCGGGCCGACCGGCGCGGCCGGGTTGACCACCACCGCCGGCAGCTTTTCCGCGCGGACCAGTTCCAGCACCGCCTGCTCTGCCTGGTATTTCGAGCGCTTGTAGGTGCTGATCATGCCGGCCGGGTCCACCGGCGTGGCCTCGTCGGCCGGGCTGCCGTCGGCGGTGTGGCCGAGTGCCGCGACCGAGCTGCAATGCACGATGCGCTCGGCCCCGGCCTGCTGCGCCGCGCGCATCACGGCGACGGTGCCCTCCACGTTGGCGCGCAGCATCTCCGCGGGGTTCGGCACCCAGAAACGGTAGTCGGCGGCGACGTGCACCACGTAGCGGCAGCCGGCGGCGGCGCGGGCCAGCGAGGCGGGGTCGGTCAGGTCGCCGGTGACGATTTCGGCATCCAGCCCGGCCAGGTTGCGGCGGTCGCTGGTGGGCCGGGCGAGCAAGCGCAGGCTGTGGCCGCGCGCAGCCAGCACACGGGCGACGGCGGAGCCGACGAAGCCGGTCGCCCCGGTCAGCAGTGTGGTCATCGTGCGGTGCGGCGGATCATGGGCGGGAGGGGTTATACGGGGGGTTGGACGGGGTCAAATTCCGGCAGCCGGGTCCGAAGATGTGCGTCAGATACGTATCGTGCGCTGACAGCGGTCCGAAATCTTAAGATCGCGCCGGGCCGATTTCATCTTACGTCACCGCAATATTGACGCGAAACCCCTGCCTCCGCCCCACAATCCCTACAATCCCCCGGTCACGTCGATCGTCAATCCCGTAACGAAATCCGCGTCCGACGACGCCAGGAAGCAGATCACCTTGGCCTGGTCCGCCGCCTCCGCGACGCGTCGTAGCGGCGTGCGGGCGATCTCCGCTGCCTGGGCGTCCGGCGCGCGCTGGTTCCAATGCGGGCGGATGCGCTCGGTCAGCGTCAGGCTCGGCGCTATCGCGTTGACGTTGATGCCGAACGGTCCAAGCTCGAACGACAGCTTTCGCGTGAACGCGATGATGCCGCCTTTCGCTGCGCTGTACGCACTGGACGATGTCAGCGACAGCCCGCGGCCGGCGATCGAGGCCAGGTTGACGATCTTCCCGGATTTCTGCTGTTTCATCACCGGCACGACGGCATGGCAGAACAGGAACGTGCCTTGCAGATTAAAGGCGATGATCCGCTGCCAGTCGTCGAGCGACAGCTCGTCCACCGTCGCCGCCGGCTTCGCAATGATCGTGCTGCCGCCGACCGCATTGACCAATATGTCGATCCCGTAATTCTTCGCCGTCTCCTCGACAACGACCCCCACCTGCTGTTCGTTCAGCGCATCGATGCAATGGCCGACGGCGCGGCCGCCGGTCATGTTCAACGCCTCCACCGTCATGTCGAGCCGGCGCGGGTCGTTGTCCACCGCGACGATGAAGGCGCCTTCGTCGGCCATGATCCCGGCGGTGGCGCGGCCGATGCCGCTGCCGCAGGCGGTAATCAGCGCGACCTTGTCCTTGAACCGCATTGTTCCCTCCGTGTTCGATCAGCGATTGAGCCGCGCGGCCTCTGCCATGATGTCGATCGCCGCCGGATCGCGGGCGCGAACAGTCAGTCCCGTGGCGCCGGATGCTTCCCAGGCCCGATAACGCTGCTTGATGCGCGCCGGCGGGCCGACCAGCGATTTCAGGTCCACCCAGTCGTCCGGCACCGCCGCGGCGGCCTCCTTCTTGCGGCCGGCGAGATAGAGTTCCTGCACCCGGTCCGCCGCCTCGCCGAAGCCGCGCCGCGTCATCATGTCCTTATGAAAGTTCTTGTCGCGATGGCCCATGCCGCCGACATACAGCGCCACCTCCGGTTTCAGTGTGGCGAGCGCGGCCGACACGTCGTCGTTCACCCGTACATACACCGAGGTCTGGATGTCGAAGTCGCGCAGCGTCTTGCCGGTGCCGGCGCGGCGGAAGCCCTCCTCCAGCCACGGCAGATACTCCGGCAGCGAGCCCGGCACGAACCCGTTCGGCAACCAGCCATCGGCGATTTCCGCTGTCAGCTTGACGGTGCTTTCGTTGCCGGTCGCCAGGTAGATGGGAATGTTCGGGTTCATGTGCAGGATCGATTTCAACGGCTTGCCGACACCCAGCGCGCCCTCGCCGGTATAGGGCAGGCTGATCTCGCGGCCGTCATGCGTGACCGGTTGTTCGCGGCGGAAGATCTTGCGCATGATGGCGACGTAGTCGCGCAGCCGGTAATACGGCCGTCCCCACGGCTCGCCGTACCAGCCCTCGACGATCTGCGGGCCGGAGACGCCGAGCCCGGCGATGAAGCGGCCGCCGCCGGCCAGCGCATCCACCGTGCCGGCGCACATCGCCGCGTTGGCCGCGGAGCGTGCGGCCAGTTGCATGATGCCGGTGCCGAGCTTGATGCGCTTCGTCACCGCCGCCAGGTAGGCCAGCGGGGTCACCGCATCCGAGCCGTACGCCTCCGCGGTCCACACCGAATCGTAGCCGAGTTCTTCGGCGCGCTGCACCAACGCCACGGGGACGTTGAGCTGCGCGCCGGAGTAGCCGATCGAGATGCCGAGCTTCATGCTATTTCATCGGCGAGAACGCGGTGGGCAGCAGCAGCGTGGCGTGCATCTCCACGATCGAGCCCGATCCCTTGGCGACGAACGCCAGCCAGTCCGGATCCTTGAACACCGCTGCGCGGGTACTCATGCGCGTGTTCAAATCCGGATAGTTCCACATATGCACCACTTCGTTCGGCTGCGGCGCCTCGCCGGTCCAGATGCCGACATTCTGCGAGTATTTCTCGCGCACCGGCATGATGTCGCGGAACGACTGCGCCCAGCCGCCGGCGGTGCCGGGATGCATGCGATAGATGCGCAGTTCATAGACCCCGCCTGGCGTCTTCGGCGGCGTGATGTCCTTCACCGGATTGAGGAAGCGGATGTCCTGGCGCATCAGCAACGGCCGCACGTTCGGCACGTATTCCGTCGTCCAGCGCTTGTTCTGCGCCAGCGCGCCCCGCTGCTTGGCGCGATCGTCGAGACTGGCGTAGCTCCACAGATGCCAGACCTGGTTGAGCTGGCCGAACTCGGCGGACCAGTAGCCGTGGCACTTGCCATAATCGTCGCCGCGAACCGGGCGCCCCACTTCTTCTTGCAGCTTCAGGTAGGCGGGCAGCTTGCCGGCGTGGAACGTGTAGGTGCGCAGTTCGTAGATCATGGTTGCCTCCTATCATTCTGGAGATGGATGAACTCCCCCTCCCTCAAGGGGAGGGGGAGACCTTTATCGTGTGGCGGTTGCTTTCGGTATCGGAATCCCCAAATTCTCCCGCCGCGTCGCGCCGGTGTAGTCCTTGTGATACAGCCCACGCCGCCGAGCCCGAGACGCGAGGTCGCCATGCCCATCACGGTGAGCACGGTAATCGGATCCAGCTTCACGCAGCGTATGCCATGCTCCACCGTGTGGCGGTGGTCGTTGCCGTAGCGGTCCGGCATCGCCAGCCGATCGTCGAAGAACCCGACGTGGAATTTCCCCGCCTCCAGCACCCGGCCGATCGTCTGGTAGTAGTCCGCCGAGCTGGTGTCGTCACACGATTCCGGATGCCGCCAGGAGTTCACCAGGTTGGTGCGGTTCTGCGCCTGCAAGAAACCCACCATTACCATCTGTCGCATTTTTCCGCCCCCCCCCGCGCGTTGTTTCACTCACCCGCGGTCATGCGTTCCTTCTCCGCCATGCGCTGTTTCAATTGCTCGGGCGTCAGGCGCACGATGTCCTCGTTCTGGTGCGCGTACAGGTCGTAGGGCTCGGTGTCGAGTTCCTCCAGCGCGATGCGGCCAGCCAGCACATCCTGCTTCCATGCGTCCTGCGCCGGCTGGCGCGCCTGGAATTCCGGCATCACCTCGCGGGCAAACAGATCCAGGCTGGCGCAGATGTCGTCGTGCGTCGTCTTGCCGGCCTGGTTCAGCAGGATGACCTGATCGACATGCGCTGCCTCGAACAGCCGCAGCCGCTTGCGAATTGTCTCCGGCGAGCCGATCAGTCCGTTGCGCAGCGCCTGCTGCGCCTTTTCCGTCTTCCGCCAGTCCTGGTATTCGCGCCACAGATCGCCTTTGCCCGGCGCATCCACGCCCTTACGTCCGTAATACGACAGTGCGAAAATGAAAAATGTCCAGCCGGCGGCTTTCTCCACCGCCTCCTCGTCCGTTGCGGCGCACATGAAGCCGTTGACGATCGCGATGTTGGGATTGATCGCATAGTCCGCCAGCGGCTGCGGATGGTGCAGCAGCGTGTTGTAGTAGCGATGCACCCAGGCGCGCGCCGCGTCGGGCGAGACGAAGCTGAACCCCAGCGCGCCCATCCCCCAACGCCCCGCATCGCCGATGGTGCGGATGTTGGAGCATGCCACCCAAAGCGGCGGATGCGGCTTCTGGAACGGCTTCGGGATGACGTTGCGCGCGGGAAAGTCGTAGTACTGGCCGTGGAATTCCCACGAGTCGCGGGTGAACATCGGGATGATGGCACGCACCGCCTCCTCCCACCGCTCGCGCTTGTCGCGTACGCGCACGCCGAACGGATGCAGCTCCGCCGGCCCGGCGCCTTCGCCCATGCCGAAATCCACCCGCCCGCCGGACAGCAGGTCGAGCGTGGCGACGCGTTCCGCCACGCGATGCGGCTGATTGGTGGTGAGCTGCACGATGCCATGCCCCAGCCGGATGCGCTTGGTGCGTTGCGTCGCCGCGGCAAGGAACACTTCCGGTGCGGAAGAGTGCGAATACTCCTCCAGGAAGTGATGTTCCACCTCCCAGACATAGTCGTAGCCAAGCTGATCGGCGAGTTCGAGCTGCGCCAGCGATTGCTGGAACAGATCGTATTCGCTAGTCGCGGTCCACGGCCGCGGCAGCTGATGTTCGTAGAAAACGCCAAATTTCATGCTGCACCTGCGCTTTGGAAGAAAGCGTCGCAGAGGGGGCAGGGAGGGTCAAGCGCCCCGTTGTCACTGCCCCATTGTCATTGCCCCGTTGTCATTGCGAGGCGCGCAGCGGCGAAGCAATCTCCCGCCTGAAGAGCCGCTGCTGACCACCCAGGAGATTGCTTCGCCGCGGCGCGCCTCGCAATGACGGTCGGGGGGTGCCTTGCTGGGCAAACACCCCATCGCTACGCTGCGGCAAACGACCCGGAAAGACCTGCGATGGCCCCGAACATCAAGCGCGTATTCTACGTCAACCACGTTTCCGCGCCGATCTTCCTGGAACTGCTCGACCGTCGACCGGACATCCAGGTGGACAAGCTGGTCAACGACAGTCCGGAGGATGACGTTGCGCCGATCCTCGCGCGCGCCCATGCCTATCAGATCAGCTCGGCGCGCCAGGAACTCGCGCGCAAGTTCCACGGCACGGCGGCGCTGCTGGAGCGCATGCCCAACATCGTTGTGCTGTCCACGACCGGTGCCGGCTACGACACGGTCCATCTGGAGGACTGCACGAAGGCCGGCGTGGCGGCGGTGAACCAGGCCGGCGGCAACAAGGAGGGTGTGGCCGAGCATGTGATGGCGATGATGTTGTCGCTATCCAAGCGGCTGATGCTCGCCGACCATTCGATGCGCAGCGGCGAGCAACTCCCGCGGCGGGAGTTCATGGGCGACGACGTCGTCGGGCGCACGATCGGCATCATTGGCCTGGGCAATGTCGGTTCCCGCGTAGCAGAGCTGTGCCGCGGGTTGTTCCAGATGCGCGTGCTGGCCTACGACCCGTACCTCACCGAGGCACAGTTCATCGCGCGCGGCGCGGAAAAGATGGAAGTGCTGGACGAGCTGCTGCGCCAGGCGGACTACGTGTCGATCAACTGCCCGCACACCGCGGAGACTCGCGGCATGATCGGCGCGCGCGAGTACGCGCTGATGCAGCCGCATGCCTATTTCATCACCACCGCGCGCGGCGGCATCCACGACGAATTTGCTTTGGCCGACGCATTGCGTGCCAGGCAAATTGCCGGCGCCGGCCTCGATGTCTGGGAAGACGAGCCACCGGCAACCGACCATCCATTGCTCAAGTTCGACAACGTGCTGGTCAGTCCGCACATCGCCGGGATCACCCGGCAATCGCGGCACAACATCGCGCGCATCGCGGCGGAGCAATTGATGGGAGTGCTGGACGGCAAGCGGCCGCCACGGTTGCTGAATCCCGAGGTGTGGCCAGCCTATCGCGACCGTTTCGAGCGCATCATGGGATTCCGGCCGGAATGACCTCTCCCGCGCTGTGCGCGGGAGAGGTTTCCCTACTTCGCGTAACGCCCGGCAGAACCGCCCGCCAGCCGTCCGAATACCGAGCCGGACGCCAGCCCGGCACCGCCCAGGTAGTTCTGGTAGAAGATTCCCCCCACCAGTTCGCCCGCCGCAAACAGCCCGGGGATCACCCGGCCTGTGGTATCCTCCACCTCGCCATCGGTGGTGATCTTCAACCCGCCGAAGCTGAACGTGATGCCGCAGGTCACGACGAAGCCGTGATACGGAGGCTCGTCGATCGGCAGCGCCCAGTTCGACTTGGGCGGCGTGATGCCCCTCGTGCATTTGCCGTCGAGGATCGACGGATTGTACTCACCCGGCTGGCACGCGGCGTTGAACGCCTTCACCGTGCGCACGAAACCGTCAACGCTGATCTCCAGCTTCTGCGCCAGCTCCTCCAGCGTATTCGCCGTCGCCTTGGTCACCTGGCGAATGCGGTATTCGTCGCGCACCATGTCGATGGTCTTCTTGTCGAAGATCTGCACCGCCATGCGCTGCGGCTGCTTCATCACCTCGCGGCCGTACTTCGCATAGGTGTGGTTGCGGAAATCCGCGCCCTCATCGACGAATCGCTCGCCGTTGACGTTGACGATCATGCCGATCGGGTAGGAGTGCTTCTGGTAATTGTCCAGCACCACGCGGTCACCGAACGGCGGCGAGCTGATGTCCCATTGCACCGCGTGGCAGGTGGACCAGCCGCCGAACGCCGCCGCGCCGATCTCCAGCGCCGCCTTGATGCCTTCGCCGGTGTTGTGCCGCGTGCCGCGCACCTTTGCCAACTCCCAGCCGGGACCGTAGTAGCGCACACGCATTTCCGGATCGGCCTCGAATCCGCCGCAGGCCAGCACGACGGATTTGGCCTGGATGTCCTCATAGCCGTCCGGACCGAATACCGTAACGCCGGTGACGTCGCCCTTGCGGTTCTGGATCAACCGGCGCAGTCCGGTGTTGTAGCGCACCGCGATGCCGTGGCGCTCGGCCGACTTGAACAGGAAGTCCACCAGGCCCCAGCCGCCACCGACCGCTTCCACCGCCATGCCGCCGAAGAAGTGGTTGATGCCGTTCACCAGGTACGACTGGCGCTTCAACATTGGAATCCAGCGCACGCCCTTCTCGCGCATCCACACCACGGCCTCGCGCGAGCGGTTGACCAGCAGATCGGCGAGTTCCGGTTCCGACAGATTCTCGGTCACCCGCATCAGGTCGTCCATGTAGGTTTCCGCCGTCCACGGCGGAATGTGCATGCTTTTGGCCTCGGCGTCGGACAGATCGACCAGCACGTCCTTGCGCAGGTCTTCGACGCCGTTGTGCACGAAGCGGAAGCCGCCGGCGGTGAAGGTGGAATTGCCCCCCCGTTCCTCCTCGCTGGCTTTCTCCAGCACCAGCACGCGCGCGCCTTGCTCCTGCGCGGACAGGGCGGCGCACAGCGCGGCGTTGCCCGCGCCAACCACGATCACGTCATAGGAGCCGGCGTCCGGCATGGAAGACCTCCTGCGAAATAGAGCCGGCTGTCTCCTTACGGACGGTTGCCCGCGCGCGCAAGGCGTCGCAGATTACCGGCGTGCTGCGCGTCACCCGCGCCGCCGGTGGCCCATCGATGACCGGGTCGAGCCCGGCCATGACGGTGGGGCGGCCATGACGAAAGGAGCAGTGATGGACGAGGCAGCCGCGGACCGCGCCTGGCACGAGATCGTGCGGGACGTGTTGAAGCGCCACAACGTGTCGCTGGTGACCTATGTGCCGGACAACGTGCTGCGTCCGCTGATCGAGGCGGTGCACGCCGATCCGTTCTTCACCGCCTTCGCCGTCGCCCGCGAGGAGGAGGGTCTGGGCATTCTCTCCGGCGCATGGATGGGCGGCACGCGCGGCATCCTGCTGATGCAGACAAGCGGTTTCGCCACGCTGCCGAACGTGATCGCCTCGCTCGCCGTGCCGTTCCAGATACCCGTTCTGATGCTGGTATCCGAACGCGGCACGCTGGGAGAATTCAACATCGGCCAGTCGCTGGTTGCCCGCACGATGCGTCCGGTGCTCGACGCGCTGGCGGTCGAACACCACACCATGACGCGGCTGGATGAGGTGGAATTCATCGTCGATCGCAGCATCACCCAAGCCGTCGCCACCCAAGCCCCCTGCTGTTTCATCCTCTCGCCCCTGCTCACGGGCGGCAAAGTTTTCGCGGCATAGGGGGACAGCATGTCATTCGCAGCAAACCACCCGGCCAACCGCGCCCAGGCCAAGGTGCTGAACCGGTTCGACATCACGCAGCGCCTGGTGGCGCGGCTGAAGCACGACGAGGCGGTGATCGGCGGCATCGGCTACACCAATTTCGATCTCTGGGGCGCCGGACAGCGCGCGCAGAACTTCTACATGCTCGGCAGCATGGGGCTGGCAGTGCCGATCGCGCTCGGCGTCGCGCTGGCGCAGTCGCAACGCCGCGTGTTCGCGCTGGAAGGCGACGGCTCGATCCTGATGCAGCTTGGATCGTTGGCCACCGTCGCCGCGCGGGCGCAGAAGAACCTGGCCATCGTCATCATGGACAACGGCGCCTATCAGATCACCGGCGGCCAGCAGACTCTGACCGAACAGGGCGCCGACATCGTGGCGATCGCGCGCGGCGCCGGTCTGGCGCAAAGCGCCTGGGCGGCGGACGAAGGCGGCTTCGAGGAACTGGTAGACCTGGCCCTGCGCGAGGACGGGCCGTGGTTGATCGGTTGCCGCATCGATCGCGAGAAGCCGAAGCAGACGACCGAACGCGACCCGCCGCGCATCCGCGATCAGTTCATGCGTGGGCTGGGCGTGAAGAAGTAGGTCCGTCGCGTCCCGAACGTCACGCCGTCACTTCAAGTACCATTGTCGCCGCGTGCGTCCGCCCATACTCGTCCGTGGCCCGCACCGTCACGCGATGTGTGCCCGCTTCCAGGTTCGCCGGCAACGTCGCCTGCCAGATGTGGCTCGACTTGCCGGCCTCCACCCATGGCTTTTTGGTTTCGGCGTTGCGCGTGTAGACCTCTACAACAAACGGATCGAGCCGTTCCACCTTCTGCATGTCGCGTGGCGCATGGCCCGGCAGCGAAACCTCGACCCTCGAACGAGGGCCGCCATCGAACAGGTTGACCACCAGCCGCGTCGAGGCCAGCCGATCGGCCGCGATCGAACCGCTCAACAGAGCGCCGGCGGGGTACTCATGCATGACCTCGCGGCCATTGGCGTGCACCTGGCTGTCCAGCATGATCCGCATCTGCCCGCGCGCTGGATCGTGTGCCGGCATCAGTGTAGTCGTATAACCAGCGCCATCCACCGACAGCACATGGAACCCGTTCGGACTGCCGTCGCTTTGCAGCGCCATCGGAATGCCGCGCGCATCGAACGGCCCACTCCACCAGCTTCCCGACACCGCGGCGAGCACGTGGTGATGGTGCGTCCCGGCGGCAAACCCGTCGGCTTGGGTGAAATACCAGTGCTCGTTGGTGTGGGTGTGACCGGAAAAGCTCACGCTATTGGGATGCGTGCCGATTGCCGTCAGGAATTCCCTGATATCGACGGTGGACACCGCCGGATACGCCCCAACCAGCGTGCGTAACGGAATATGAAAGCTGAACACCACCAACTGCTCTCGCGGCACGTTGGCCAGCACGTTTCGGATGAAACCGATCTGCTGCTCTCCAAAGAAACCGCGATACTTGCCGAAGCCATTCGGCTTCGACGGGTCCGTGCCAAGATAATCGACATTGTCGAGAACGAAAAACGTCGCATCACCATACTGGAAGGCGTGCCAACGGGTGCCGTAGGTGCGCTTGAACGTCTCGCGCGACAGCACGTTGTCGGGCGCTTCCAGGTTCATGTCGTGATTGCCGCAGCAATTGTACCAGGTCAGGCCGATGCTGCCTACGATGCGGTTATAGCGCGGGTAGTACGACAGGTCGTCGAACATCACGTCACCATGCGTGATGCCGAACGCCACGCCGTCCTTCTCGACGACGGAAACCACGTCGTCGCGGATATAGTCCACCTCGGCGAGGCTTTCCGGCTGCGGGTCGGTGAACAGGATGGCCGCGAAGCGCGACGGTTCGTGCTGCCGCCGCAACGGAAAGTCGATCGAATCCGGCAGCTTGCCCGTGGGTGCGACGCCGGCGAAACGGAATCCCAGGTCCGGCGTACCGTTCGGCGCGTAAATGTAGGCGAAGTCGGGCAGGCTGGTCACCGGATCGACCGGCGCAGCCCAGCCGGCGGGCTTGATGACGAACAGCGAGTCGCCCGGCCGCACCGGTAGCGACCAGCGCCCCAGTGCATCGGTTTTCACAACGTCGGCGCCGTTGGACACCATGACGCCCGGCAGGCCGTGACGCGGATTGCTGTCGGCGTCGTACACCGTGCCCCGCGCGGTCTCCGTCGCGGTGGCCTGCGCCAGGCCTTGCGACAGCGGCGTGGCGGCGAGGGCGACTGCCGCGGCACCGGCGATGACGTCGCGGCGGCCGAGCAGGGGCGGCTGATGTGACATGCGAGTTTCCTCGAATCAGGGAGCCTGCGTTAGCCGATGGAGCGGGGGCCCGCGACATAAGGATGACGCCGTCGTCGCGGTTCGGTGACGACCATCATGAAGGAATTTTCATCTTCCAGCATGGCGGCCGCAAAGCAAGCTGGCCAGAATAGGTGGCAACCGATCCATCCGTTAAGAGGTCGCCGATGATGACAATCCGCAACACCTTGCTTGGCGCCGGCCTGGCGCTGCCATTGTTCGCTTCCGCAGGACAGGCGCAGACAACGCCGCCGGACAGCGGCCACATGATCTACGTGCCACCGGGTGCGACGGTTGTGGTCCTCCCCGGTCCCGGCACCATGGCCGCACCCAACATGGCGACCGCCGGCGCGCCCGAGGCGCTGCCAATGCTGCGGCTGATGGCAGCGCAGCAGGTGGCGGTGCAGCACATGATCGCCGACATGAATGCGATGTTCCCGCCGTTGCCGGATCCGAATGCTATGCTGCGTGCGGCGTTCGGCCCGGGCATGCCGCTCAACCTTTCTGTCCTGCCGTTGGCCGGCGGGCATGGCGTGTGTAGCCAGAGCATCAGCATCGTCGATCACGGCAATGGCAGCGCGCCAATCGTGAAGGTTTCGCAAGCCGGCGATGCCTGCGGCGCGCTGGGCATGGGCAAGCCGCAAGACGTCGACCAGGTCCGGCCGCAGACGCCTCCGCCGCTGCCGCACGGGCCGAAGGTGCTGGAGATCGGCTATCCGCCGCACCCGGTGACCAGCGGCACCCCGCCGCGCACCTGACCGCTCAGGGGCAGATATAGCCGGTTCCCGCCGGCGACTTGAAACAGCCGACGGATTCCGGGAACACGTGCTTCGGCAGCCACAGGACCACCTCTGGCGCGAAGATGGTGAAGGCTATGGTCGCGAAAAAAATCACGTAGATCGGCAGGCTGGCACGCAATGCCAGCGAGAATCGCACGTCGAGGAACTTCGACGCCATCAGCAATGCCAGGCCATAGGGCGGGGTTATCAACCCGAAGGCGAGGGTGACGATCAGCACCACGCCCATGTGCACGGAATTGATGCTCGCCGCGTCGGTCAGCGCGTTCACCACCGGCATGAAGATGATGATGGCCGGCACCGGCTCGATGAAGTCACCCACGATGACGAACACCAACACCAGCAGAAACATGATCATGTGCGGATCGTTGCCGGATACGCTGCCGATCCAACCCGACACCACGATCGGACCGCGCAGGTAGGCGAGCAACCAGCCGAACGCCGAGGCCGCGGCGATGGTGATCATCGGCAGCGAGTAGATCATGCCCGCCAGCACGAAATCGCGCGGCACGTTGCGCAGGTGCGCCGGGTTGAGGCATGGGATCACCACCACCAGGATGTAGGTGATGGCGATGACTCCGGCCTCGGTCGGGGTGAACCAGCCGGTCATGATGCCGCCGAGCAGAATGACCGGGATCATCAGCGGCAAGGCGGCGGAACCGGTGGCGACGGCCAGATCGCGGAACGTCGCGCGCGGCCGTTGCAAGCCGGCCGGGCCGAAGAAATAGCAGTAGATCATCAGGCCGAAGCCGATCATCAGTCCGGGAACGATCCCGCCAAGGAACAGGCCCGCGATCGATACGTTGCCGATCGCGCCGTACACCACCGCCATGATCGAGGGCGGCACCAGCGCCGCGATGGTCGATGCCGCGGCGATCAGCGCGGCGGTGAATTCCGGGCGATAGCCCTCGTTCGCCATCGGCTTCGCCATGGTGCGCGACAGCACCGCGACGTCGGCCGAGGATGAACCCGACATGCCGGAGAAAAACATCGAAAACACCGTGGTGACCTGCGCCAGGCCGCCGCGGATATGGCCGACCAGCGCTTGCGACAATTCCGCGATGCGGATCACCACGTTGGCCGACGTCATCAACTCGCCGACCAGCAGGAAGAACGGGATCGCCATCAGCGCCTCGGAGTCGACGCCGTTGAACAGTTGCGCGATCATCGATTGCAGAGTGATCGGCGTGAACAGCGTGCCGACCAGCACGCCGGCCATCAGCGCGAATGCCACCGGCACGCCGAGATAGCCCAGCGCCAGGAACAGCCCCGTCATCAGGCCGAGCAATACGGGGTTCGGCAGGATCATATTCCGGTGTCCCGCAACACGCCCTCGCCCACCGGTGTCGTAAACCCGTTGCGCAAGCCATTCACAATCTGCTCCGCGCTGAACAGCGCGACCAGAATGCCGCAGAGTGGAATGACGATGTAGAGATAGGCGATCGGCAGCATCGACGGCATGCGAAAGCTGCCAAAACCAGTCAGGAAGTTCTGCCAGCCGAACACCACCATGCAAAGGCCGACCAGCAGGACGACGGCGCGATTGAACACTTCGAAGCAGCGGCGCGTGGTGCCGGTCATCTTCTCGGTGATGGCGGAGAGGAACAGGTGGTCGTTGCGCCGCGTCGCCACGGCACTACCGACAAAGATCCCGTAGACGAAGAAGGCCGAGGTTATCTCTTGCAGGAACAGCAGGGGATGGCCGGTCTCACGCGTAACGACGTCGATGAGGGTGGAAAGGGTGAACCCGGCCAGGCAGACTCCGCACAGCAGCATCAGCGCATGTTCGAGCCGGTCGAATGCGCGCCATTTGAGGTGACGGTCCGTGGCCAGGACGATCGAGGATTGCGGGTTCATTGTCAGTCCGACACTCCCCCTCCCCTTGTGGGAGGGGGTTGGGGGGAGGGGGAGGGGGCCGGGGCGCACGCACCCCTCCCCCCAACCCCCTCCCACAAGGGGAGGGGGAGTCCTGTCACCAGCGCCCTACGCAATCGACCGGCAGAGCTGCAAAATCTTCGTCGCGTGCGGGCCCAGATCGGCGGCGATCTTGTCCTGCAACGGTTCGGCCACCTTGATGAAGCCCGACTTGTCCACATCAGAAACGAACTTCACGCCCATCTTCTCCAGCTTGGCACGCGACTTGTGTTCCAGCTCGATCGCCGCGGAGGGTTCCTTGGTGGCGACCTCGTTCGCCGCCTCGCGCACCCAGCCTTGTTGCTCGGACGACAGCGAGTCCCACATCTTGCCGCTGCACCATAGCAGGTTGCAGTTCGCCTCATGCTCCGTCATCGACATGACAGGCGCGACCTCGTAGTGCTTGTTGCTGTCATAGACGTTCACGCCGTTCTCGGCCATGTCGATCACGCCGGTCTGCAAGCTGGTATAGACCGAGCCGAACGGCATGTGCACGGTCTGCGCGCCATAGGCCGGGAACATCGCGTCTTCCGTCGGCGTCGCCTGCACGCGGATCTTCAGGTTCTTCACATCGCCGATGCCATGCACCTCTTTCTTGCCGTACAGATCGCGCAGTCCGAGTGTCAGCAGCGTGAGGCAGTGCGCGTCCTTCACCGTCTCGTCGCACATCGTCCGCACGGCGTCCACCACCGCCGGCGTGGCAACGCCGCGCACCAGATGCGCCTCCGATCGGAACAGGTAATGGATCGACAGCACGCCGGATTGCGGCGTCAGCGTCGCGGCATTCGCCGAGGAACTGAAGATGAAATCGATATCGCCGGTGCGGATTTTTTGCAGCATCTGCGGCTCCTGGCCGAGCTGCGCGCCGGGAAACTGATCGATGATCATGGTTCCCTTGCTGAGCTCCGCCAGCTTGGCGGCGAACAGGTCGGCGCCAATGCCATAGCCCGTGGTATGCGGCTGGTCGTAACCGAAGCTGTAATGTTTTGCCTCAGCAGCCCGGGCCCGGCGCCCGCCGGTGATCGCGGCTGCCGTGGCTACCGCGCCCATTTTAATAAATTGCGAGCGTGTCAGTGCCATCTGGTCATTCCCCCCGGTCATTCGTTACAGCCTAGCGGCGCGATGCGGCCGCGTCCATCCACGCGGCATCGCGGGCGGCTTCAGTGCTCCAGCAGCGTAACGCCAGCCAGCAGCGCGAGCACCGCGACGGCGCAAATCAACACCCGGTCCACCAGCGTATCAACCGGCGAGCGCCGGGCGTACCAGTAGCGCCGGTACCAGGAGGCGGGCGGTTGCAAGGGCGGCAACATGCGATTGGCCTCGTTGCGGGCGGGGGTGCGGCGCGGTGCGCAGCGCAGTATGGGTAGTCGATGGGGGCGGCGCAACCGCCGGCGGAAGGATCGGGATGATGAGCCAGGCAGACTGGGTGAGCGTGCGGCAGGATGCGCGTGGGGTGGCGTGGGTGACGATCGAGAACGCGGCCAAGCTCAACACGCTGAACCGGGCCGTGATGACGGCGCTGGTTACGGCGGTCGAACGGCTGGCGGAAGACCCGGCGCTGCGCGCGGTGGTGTTGCGCGGCGCCGGCACGCAGGCGTTCATCGGTGGCGCTGATATCGCCGAGATGGCGGGACTGGACACTGCGTCGGCGCGCGAATTCATCACGCTGGTGCATCGCAGTTGCGACGTGTTCCGCCGCTTACCGGTGCCGGCGATCGCCTGCATCCAGGGCTGGACGCTGGGCGCCGGGCTGGAGGTCGCGGCAGCCTGCGACTTGCGGTTCGCCACCAGCAATGCACGGTTCGGCATGCCGGAGGTTCGCGTCGGCGTGCCATCGGTGGTCGAAGCGGCGCTGTTGCCCGGATTGATCGGCTGGGGTCGCACGCGGCGTTTGTTGCTGACTGGGGAAACGATCGACGCGACGATCGCGCTGTCCTGGGGCCTCGTGGAGGAAGTCGTCCCCGCCGGACAATTGAATGCCGCGGTGGAGCGGGCGCTGACGGGCATCCTCGCATCCGGTCCGCGCGCGATCCGATTGCAAAAGAGCCTGATCGGCGACTGGGAGGCGCTGCCGGTCGGCGCGGCCATCCAGCGCGGCATCGACTGCTTCGCCTCGGCATGGGAGACCGACGAGCCGCGCGGTTTGATGCAACGCTTCCTCGACCACCAGCGTCAGCGCAAACGCTGATGCCCGCGTCTCAGTCCGCCGCCAGTTTCGCGCTCGCCGATGCCAGAGCGTCGAGCACAGCGCGGCCGCGCGGCGTCAGCACCACGCTGCGTGCCGCGTCACCCGCGAATTGCACGTAGCCGTCGATCACCGCATCTTCCCAAACCGACAGGCGTGGACAGGAACTTTGCCATGCATCCATCACGTCGGCATGGCTGCGCGGGCGACTGGCCACCCAGGTGATGAATTGCAGCATCGCCAGGCTGGGTGTCGGCTGCATGACGGCCCCCTTCTCTGAAGGTATATTAAGCCGGATGTTGGCGGCCGCTTCTGGCGCCGATCTCGCAGGTCGTCAAGCGCGGGCCGCGGCGTTGCTTCATCCGAACCGGTTGGCACCGGGCGTGCCGGGCTGGCAGAGCCAGACCAGCAGAACGATCCAGCCGATGATCGGGATGAAGCCCAACAACTGCCACCAGCCGGTGCGGTCGGTATCGTGCAGGCGGCGGGCGGCGACGGCGATCGAGGGCACGATGGTCGCAAGGTCGAACAGCCAGCTCAGCATCTGACCGCCAAAGCGGGAAATCACCGTCTGGATGATCATGAAGACAATCGCGGCAAGCACGCAGAACAGTACCCAGTACCAATATTCGGGCCGCGCCGCGCGACCGGTGAACGTGGCGTATTTCGAAAAGCCCGTGCTGATGGCGTCGCGGAATCCCATGTCGATTTCCTCCCCCTGTGCCCGCCTGCGGCCGGTCGGATTCGACCGGCACGGGCCCGCGGACCGCTTGCGATATTATAACGGTGGCATATCCCAAGGGCAACTTCCACCGCCGGCGGATCCGGTTGCCTGCCGCGGAGCGAACCCGGCTGCTTGCCGTGCGCCGCGACCGACCTAAAGTCCTCGCCGAACCAATGGAGGAAACAGCACATGAGCGCCGCAGAACAGCTCACCGGCGCCGAGTGGCTGGCGCGCAGCCTGGCCGCAAACGGCACCTCGCATGTGTTCTTCATCGATGCGGTGATCCGCCGCACGCTGATCGAACTGGGCACGCTGGGCGTGCAGCGCGTGCTGGGACATAGCGAGAAGGCGGTGGCCTACATGGCAGACGGCTACGCGCGCGTCGCCGGCCGTCCGGGCATCTGCTTCGCGCAATCGGTCGGCGCGGCGAACCTGGCGTCGGGGTTGCAGGACCCGTTCCTGGGGCGCAGTCCGGTGATCGCCTTCACCGGACGCAAGGCGCCGGCCCACCAACATCGCAATGCCTATCAGGAGATTCCACACCACCCGCTGTTCGCCGCGGTGACCAAGTTCAGTGCCGAGGTCGATGCGGCATCCGACCTGCCGCGACTGCTGCGTCAGGCGTGGCGCGCGGCGATGACCGGTTCGCCGCGTCCGGTGCATCTCGATCTGAACGGACTTCAGGGCGAGATCATCGAAAGCGGCAGCGTGCCCGAACCGGCGAACGCCGATCCGGCGTTCCAATTGCGCATGCCGCCGTTTCGTCCGACGCCGGCGGATGACGAGATCGAGCGCGCCGCCGCCGCGCTGCGTGGTTCGAAACGTCTGGCGATCGTCGCCGGCGCCGGCGTTACCGCCTCGCAGGCCGGCCCGGAATTGCTGGCTCTGGGCCGCGCTCTGGCGGCGCCGATCGGCACGTCGCTGGGCGCGCGCGGGACGATCCCCACGCGCGACCGATTGTCGATTGGCTGCGTCGGCAACTATGGCGCGCCGCCGGCGAATCAAATTGTGCACGAGGCCGACATGGTGCTGTTCGTCGGCTGCCACACCGGCGACCAGGTCACGCACACCTGGCGCATTCCGGCGATGAATACGCCCTGCGTGCAGATCGACATCGATCCGCTCGAGTTGGGCCGATCGTATCCGAACACGCTCGGCCTGATGGGTGATCCGAAGGCGACGCTGGCAAAGTTGCTGACGGCGCTTGGCAACGCCACGCGCGACACGGCGTTTGCCGACCGTGCCGCCGGCATCGTTGCCGCGTGGCGGGAGGCACGCGAACCGCTGCTCGCCAACAACGCGGTGCCGATATTTCCGGATCGGCTGTGCGCCGAAATCACCCGCGCGCTGCCGGAGGACGGCATCCTCGTCGCCGACACCGGCTACTCCGGCATCTGGACCAGCACGCTGATCGAACTGAACGGCACCGGCCAGACCTATCTGCGCGCGGCGGGATCGCTCGGCTGGTCGTTCCCGGCGGCGCTCGGTGCGAAATGCGCGGCGGGGAAGCGCAAGGTGATCTGCTGGTCCGGCGATGGCGCGATCTACTATCACCTGACCGAACTGGAAACCGCGCGGCGTCGCGGCATCGCCGTGGTGCTGGTGATCAACAACAACTCCGGTTTCGGCCAAGGTTGGCCAAACATCCAGCGCCAGCAAGGCAACAAGCCAGGCGACGTGCGCGAACTGGTGCGCTTCGGACCGACCAACTTCGCCGACGTCGCGCGGGTGTTCGGGTTGCGCGGCATTCGGGTGGAACAGCCGTCGCAGATCGCGCCGGCGCTGCGCGAGGCACTGGCGTCGGACGAGACAGTGGTGGTCGACGTCGCAACGGACATCGACTGCCGCGCCCCGGAGCCGTGGCTGCCGGCGGGGACGTGAGCAGCGGGTGGACGCCTGAGACACCATGGGAGCGAACACCATGAAGATCACCGGCATCGAGACAATCCGGCTGGGCGAGTTCGCCAATCTGCTCTGGCTGCAAATCCACACCGATGCGGGCCTGGTTGGGCTCGGCGAGACGTTCTTCGGCCCACGCGCCGTCGAGGCGTATATCCATGAGACGGTCGCCCCGTTATTGCTCGGCAAGCCGGCGCTGCAAATGGATCGCCACGCGCGGACGTTGCAGAACCAATATCTCGGCTTTGCCGGCAGCGGGGTGGAGATGCGCGCCGCCTCGGCGGTGGACATTGCGCTGTGGGATCTGTTTGGCCAGGCGACCGGACAGCCGCTTTACCAATGTCTGGGCGGCCTCTCGCATGATCGGGTCCGCATCTACAACACCTGCGCCGGCTACCGCTATATCCGTTCCGCAAGCGGGCAGAAGACCGACAACTGGGGCGTCGATCCCGCGCGTGCAAGCGGCCCCTACGAGGATCTGGAGGCATTCCTCAACCGGGCCGACGAACTCGCGCATTCCCTGCTGGAACAGGGGATCACGGCGATGAAGATCTGGCCGTTCGATTTCGCCGCCGAGGCATCGGACGGGCACTTCATCTCCGGCGCCGATCTTGAACACGCACTGATACCCTTCCGTAAGATCCGCGACGCTGTCGGGCGCAAGATGGACATCATGGCGGAGCTGCACTCGCTGTGGACGCCGCCGGCCGCGGAGGTTGTATTGCGCGCCCTGGCGGAATTCGCGCCGTTCTGGGTCGAGGACCCGATCAAGATGGTCAATGCGGACTTGCTCGCCAGCCTGCGATCCCGCACCAGCGTGCCAATCTGCGCCAGCGAGACACTCGCGACGCGGCGCGCTTTCCGCGAGTTCCTGCAAGCGGATGCAATGGATGTGGTGATGCTCGATCTCTCCTGGTGTGGCGGCCTTGGAGAGGCGAAGAAGATCGCGACCCTTGCCGAGGCCTGGGGCCGGCCGGTCGCGCCGCACGATTGCACCGGGCCGGTGGTGCTGACCGCGTCGGTGCATCTTTCGCTGAACTGCCCGAATACGTTGGTGCAGGAGACAGTGCGCGCCTTCACCAGCGGCTGGTATCAGGAGGTGCTGACCGACCTGCCCGACATCCGCGATGGCTTCGTCTATGCCTCGTCGAAGCCTGGACTTGGCACCGCACTGCAGGCGGAACGGCTGGCCGCGGCGGACTGCGAGCGTCGGATAACATCGACCTGATGTCGCGATCCGGTGCCCAACGCGTTGCGCCGGAGGAGAGCCCGGGATGAAAATCGTCAAGCTGACAACCTTCATGGTGCCGCCGCGGTGGTTGTTCCTGAAAATAGACACCGATGCAGGCATCGCGGGCTGGGGGGAGCCCGTACTCGAAGGCCGCGCCGCCGCCGTCGCGGCGGAGGTCGACGAACTGGCCGACTATCTGCTTGGCAAAGACCCACACCAGATCGAAGACCATTGGACGGTGCTGTACCGCGCCGGGTTCTACCGCGGCGGCGGGCTGCACATGAGCGCGCTTGCCGGGATCGACCAGGCATTGTGGGACATCAAGGGCAAGGCCCTGGGCGTACCGGTGCATCAGTTGCTCGGCGGGCAGTGCCGCGACCGCATCCGCGTCTATTCGTGGATCGGCGGCGATCGTCCGAGCGACACGGCGGCGTCGGCCAAGGACTGCGTCGCGCGCGGCTTCAGTGCCGTGAAGATGAATGCCACGGAGGAGCTGCAGTTCATCGACAGTCACCAGAAGCTCGATGCGGTCCTGGCCAACGTCGCGGCGGTTCGCGAAGCGGTCGGCCCGTATATCGGCATCGGTGTGGACTTCCACGGGCGTGTGCACCGGCCGATGGCGAAGGTGCTCGCCAAGGAACTCGAGCCGTTCAAGCTGATGTTCATCGAGGAGCCGGTACTCAGCGAAAACGCCGAGGCGCTCAAGGAGATCGCCAATCATTGCAGCACGCCGATCGCGCTCGGCGAGCGGTTGTTCTCGCGCTGGGATTTCAAGCGCATCCTGCACGATGGTTACGTCGACATCGTCCAGCCGGACCCGTCGCATGCCGGCGGTATCACCGAGACGCGCAAGATCGCCGCGATGGCCGAGGCCTACGATATCGCACTGGCCCTGCACTGTCCGCTCGGGCCGATTGCCCTGGCCGCGAACCTGCAGCTCGATGCGGTCTGCTACAATGCCTTCATCCAAGAGCAGAGCCTTGGCTTACACTATCACGAGACCAACGATCTGCTCGATTACCTGGCTGATCCTTCGGTGTTCGACTACCACGACGGATTCGTAACGATACCGCAGGGACCGGGTCTTGGCATAGAGATCAACGAGGACTTCGTCCGGCGCAAGGCTACGGAAGGTCACCGCTGGCGCAATCCCGTCTGGCGCCACGCCGACGGCAGCTTCGCCGAGTGGTGATGCCCGGGCCGATTGCCTTGCGCTGCATTTCGGTTCTAGGTTGACAGAGCACCCGGCGACGACCGGGTTGGCGGCACGGGGGAAACAATCCGTGGTAACGCAGTCGCAGCAAGCGGTCATGGACCGTGCCGTGCGTCATCTGTTGTCCAACTACAGTCCGCAAGGACAACGGGTCGGATGGCTCATGATGGCCTCGATCCTGATCGAGGCCTGGGACCTTTACTCGATTGCCTTCGTGCTGATATTCATCCGCGACATTTTTCATCCTTCGCCGGCAATGCTCGGCCTGGCCGCGGCCGGGACACAGGGGGGTGCCGTGGTCGGCGCGCTACTTGGCGGTTGGCTTTCCGACAAGGTCGGGCGCCGCGCCATCTTTCTTTCCACGATGGTCATGTTTGTGGTTTTCGCGCTCGCCCAGGCATTCGTGCCCAACATGCTGTGGCTGGTCATCGTGCGGCTGATTCTCGGCATTCCGCTCGGCAGCGATATCTCGAACGGTTACACCTACATCATGGAATATCTGCCACCCGGCAAGCGCGAGGTGATGGGCAATCGCTGGCAGTTCATGTTTGCCATTGGCGAAGTGATTGCCCTGGCCATCATTGCCGTCTTCATCGCGCTGGAGATGCCACATGACATCCTCTGGCGTGTCACACTCGGCCTGGGCGCGGTGCCCGCCGCGATCATCTTCGTGATGCGCTACAACCTGCCGGAGACGGCGATCTGGCTGGTCCGCCGGGGCCGCTTCCGCGAAGCGAAGCAGGTCACAGCGCAGATGTACAACGATCCGCTGGATTTCCTGCCGAACGAGGACGTTCCGATGCCGAAGCCACGGCCGAGCGCCTTCCTGGCCGATATCAGGAGCGACCCGATCCGCTGGCGCGCCACGCTGTTTGGCTGGATCGCCTGTTTCGCACAGAGCAGTGAGTTTTCGACGTTCGCGTTCTATATTCCGGTGCTGTTCGTGATGGTCGGCGTCTCCGGCGTGCTCGGCACCGACCTTGTCACAATGCTGCTCTACATCATCGCGGCGATCTCCGGCTGGGTCGGCCCGCTGATCACGCCCCGGATCGGCCAGCGCGGCCTGAGCATCGCCGGATTCGGCATCGTTTTCGTTGCGCTGCTCATCGCTGCGGCGGCGCTCTACACCGGCCATGTGATCGTGCTCCCATTCGCCGCCGCGCTGATGCTGTGGGGTCATTACTGGGACGCCGAAAACGTCATGACCATCCCATCGATGGTGGCCAGGCCGGAGTATCGCGGCACGGCAAGCGGTTTTGCTTATGTTTTCGTCAAGCTTCCGTCGTTCCTGGCGATCTTCCTGTTTCCTGTGCTGTTCGCGGCGATAGGCCAGGCCAACGCGACGCTGTTCACGGCGATATTTCCCCTCCTTGGCCTGTTGGCGGCAATCTTCATTCTGCCGGAGGTGTACGGGTTCGAGCACGACTAGCGTCCGCCAAGCCGGGTCGTTCCGGCCATGTCAGGAGAGGTAAACACATGACTGAAGTCGCCGTCGTGGGTGCGGGCCTGATGGGCCACGCGCTTGCCTTGGTGTTTGCGCTCGGCGGACACCAGGTGCGCCTCACCGACAGCAACGCCGCGACGCTGGAGCGCGCGCCTGGTCTGATGGCGACGGCGCTCGCCACGCTGGCCGAAGCAGGCGAAGTCGATGCAGCGTGGAACCGCCAGCGTCTGTCACAGGCGGTGCGCTGCATCCCGTCGCTCGCGGATACGGTCGCCGGCGCGAAGGTCGTGGTCGAAGCGATTGTCGAACGCCCGGATGCCAAGCGCGCGCTGTATGAGCAATTGCTGCCGCTGATGGACGCCGACGCGATCCTCGCCAGCAACACCAGCAACCTCGATATCTTCCCGCTGGTGCCCGACGGTTTGCAGAAGCGGACGATCATCGCGCATTGGTACACGCCGCCCTATCTGTGCGACCTGGTCGATCTCTGTCCGGGTCAGCAGACCGATCCCGCCGCCATCGTTACCGTGCGCGACATGGTGCGCGCGATGGGCAAGGTGCCGGTCGTGTTCAAGCAGATGGTGCAGGGTTACGTCGCCAACCGCTTGCAGGCAGCCATGGGGCTGGAAGTGCAGCGCATGCTCGACGAGGGCCTGGTGACCCCGAAGGACATCGACGATTCGGTGATCCACGGCATCGCACTGCGCATGCCGATCCTCGGTGTGATGGCGAAGGCGGATTTCACCGGTCTGCTGCTGATGCAGCAGGGCATGAAGAACCGCAGCTATACGCCACCGCAACCGAAAGGCTATAGCGAGGCGCTGGACAAACTGATCGCCGAGGGTCGTACCGGCGTCATGTCCGGCAAGGGCTATTTCGACTGGGGCGACCGTTCGCCCGAGGAACTGTTCCGCGAGCGCGACCGCAAGCTGCTGGCGTTGAAGCAGGCGCTGCGCAAGATCGGACCGATGGAGGGCACATGATCAGCTACGACCTGAAGGGCAAGACGGCGCTGGTGACCGGCGGCGCGTCGGGCATCGGCTTTGCTACCGCGCGCATGCTGGTGACGTTCGGCGCCACCGTGGCGGTGAACTACCTCGCCGACGATCCACGCGGGCCGGAAGCGGTGGACAAGCTGTGTTCCGAAGGCGGCACGGCGATCGGCGCGCCCGGCAGCGTCGGCGAACAGGACACGGCGGAGCGCATGGTGCTACAGGCGCTCGACAATCTCGGCCGGTTGGATCTGCTGTTCAACAATGCCGGCACGCCGGGCACGCGGCGGCGCATCACACCTCCGGAACTCGACCTGATCACCGAAGAGCTGTGGTCACAACTGCTGGAAACCAATCTGCTCGGGGTGTTCCGCTGTTCCAAGGTGGCCGCGCCGGCGTTGAAGGCGGCGCGTGGAGCGATCGTCAACACCGCATCGATCGCCGGGCTGGGACGTGCGGGTTCCAGCCTGGCGTACAGCGCCACCAAGGCCGGCGTGGTCAGCCTGACGCAGAACCTGGCGCGCGCATTGGCGCCGGAGGTGCGGGTGAACGCGATCGCGCCAGGCGCGGTGGACAGTTCCTGGATGGTGGAATGGACCAATGAAGAGCGTACGCAATCGATCGAGCGCGCATTGCTCAAGCGCCGCTGCCAGCCGGAAGATCTGGCAGAGGTCGTGCTCTTCCTCGGCTTCGGCGCAGCGATGGTGACCGGGCAGACGATCACGGTGGATGGCGGTCTTACGCTGTAATCGCCCGCCGCGTCTTCCTGTCATCGCGAGGAGCGCGGCCTTGAAGCACTCCCGTGCCTGAGGCGCCGCCGCTTGTCAGGCGGGAGATTGCTTACCCGGGTCAAGCCCGGGCACCGCTGCGCTCCCCGCAATGACCAGCGGGGCGGGGTGCCGTCACCCACGCCCCGGCGCGGGAACGCCGTGCACCTGCGCGTAGTGCAGCCGCAGCAGATCCTTGCCGTAGTCATTGCCGTTCGGTGTGCGGATCACGGTGTGGATGTGGCACTTTGCCGGCTCGGTATTGGTCAGGAAGACGCCGGAATGATGGTCGAACTCGATCATCGCGACCGGGCTTTGGATTCTATAGTAGAACGGGTCCGCGTCGCCAAACCCGCCGATCCAGCAGAAATACGTGGCATCGAGCTGTTGCTCGATCTGCTGCATGCGCGCGGCAAACGGCCCGCTGGGCAGGATCTCGAAATAGGCCGCCACCAATCCCAGCAATTGCGCGCGCTGCGCGGCGGCGAAGTCGCGCACCGGCACGCCTTCATACGGGATGATCCAGTTGTCGCGATACGCGCCGCCGAGATGCCGCTGGTCGGCCGGATGCCAGCGTCCCTCCGGCATCGCCGGGTCATGCATCAGCTTGTAGACCTGCGCGTGCCGTTGCAAAGAAGCAGGCAACGCCCGCATCAATTCCAGGCCGATGCGTTCCTCGTCCTGGAACAGCGCCAGCCCGGCGTCCGGCCCGCAATCGATGCAGTTGGGCTCGGCGCCGATGAAATCCGGCGACAGTACCATCTGGTTCTTCAGCACGAAGCAGTTCAGGCACAAATGGTGGCCGAACAGGCTCCAGCCCCATGGCTCGGCGCCGGACGGTTCGCCGAACAGGCTGAAATTGTAGCTGTACTGGTTCATGACGCGCGGCGCGTTGACCAACGCGCCAAGGAAGGCATTGGTCTGCATCGCGCCGCGCGCCTTGGCATAGCCCTTGGAACTCATGCTGGCTTGCAGCACGGCCAGTATCGCGTCGCGCAACGTGGTACCGAGCTCATCCAGCCGCAACCCGAAACGATCGAAATACAGCTCCGGATTGCTCCACATGCGCCATTGCGGCGCATCGATCGCGTGGCAGAGCCGCGCGCGTTCTTCCTCCGTTGCGACAGTCAGCACGTGACGCGCCGCCGCCACCATGGCGCCGGTCGGTGCATTCTCATCGGCGAGCGCGTAGAGATCGGGCACGACATCGCCGTTCGTGGTGATGCCCCGGAACGGCTGGTCCAGCCGCGCGCGCCGCTCCGCCAGCAATCCCTGCACCCGTTCACGGGTCGCCAGCGCGTGCGCCGCATGGCTGTACGCATCGCGTTGCGCGATGCCGGCGATGCGCGGATGGTCCGCGGCAGGGATGAGATCGCGAAAGTTATTGCTCACTGCGGCCTTCCTCCGGTCGCGCCGCGGTCAATTCACCGCGGCCTGGCGCAGCGCTGGCACGACCGCGGTGCCGAACATCTCCCACGCCTCGCGCAATTGCTCGCGCTCCGCGGTGCGATCGAAGGTCGCCAGGAAATGCCCGGCGCCAACCTCGCGGCATTGCGCGATTGCCTGTTCTGCCACACTGTCCGGCGCACCCGCGATGAACTCGTCGGCGCCGATGGAGAAGGCGTGTGACGTCGGCGTATCGAATACCACGCGATCCTGCGTCGACAAGCGCGGGTCGGCAAGCAATCGCGTCCGCGTCGTTTGCTCCCGGGTGCGCGACGCCGCGCGCACCGCCGCGTCGTCCGTGCCGATCGAGACCTGACGGCGCAGCGCCAATTGATCCGGTCCGGACGCGGTGCCGACACGGCAGGCCTCATCGCGATAGGCGTCGAAGATGCTTCTGACACGCTCGGTCGGATGGAATCCGGTGCAGATCTTGGCGCCACGCCGCGCCGCCTTGCGCGCCGAGTCCTCGCTGATGACGGTGACCCATTTCGGCGGATAGGGACGCTGCAACGGGCGCGGCACCAAACGCAGGTCGGTGAAGCGCCAGTACTTGCCATGATGCGAGATCACCGGCTGCGCCAGCGCCGCATCCATGATCTCGATCGCTTCGTCGTTGCGTTCGCGCGCCTCGGCCACGCTCAACCCGACCTGTGCCATCTCCTGTGGAATGCCGGCGGCGGTGCCGATCTCCAGCCGGCCCTGGGTCAGGTGATCCAGCATGCCGATTTCTTCGACGACCTTCCACGGCTGATGATACGGCAGCACGAGTCCCATCACGCCGAGCCGGATCGTGCGCGTCCGCAGCGCCACCTGGGCGATCAGCAGGTTGGGGGCGGGGCTATAGGCGAGGCCGAAATGATGTTCGCTGAAGAAGATGCCCTCGTAGCCGAGGGGTTCGGCGCGCGGCCAAAGATCGAGATGCCAGTTGAAATAATCGGCCGATCGTCGCGGATCCTCGGTCGCGCCGGGTTCGCGCGGTGCCGGGAAGAATTCGAAGATCCATGGTTTGATCACGCTGCGCCTCTCTGCCGCTGTCGGACGTCGCCGCGTGCGGCGACCCCGCCCGTGCAGTGTGCGGGACGGCGAGGCTGTTCACAAGCAGCTCCAGAAAGGCGGATGCAGCACACCTCTCCGACCGCGGCGGGGAGCTGGAGGCGTGTCAGGTCGCGGGGGAATGTGCCGCGGGGCGGCATCGAGTTTTCGCTTCGGAGCGACCCGATCGCCCCACCCCGTTCCTCGCGGCAACCTCTCCCGCCGTTGGCGGGAGAGGGGCATGCCGGCGTGGCGTTAGAACGTCAGCACGAAGTCGGAAGCCAGTGTCAGGGCGCTGCTGCCGGTGCCGTGGGTACCGAACGGGTGACCGCCGCTCAGCGCGTCGTCAACGCGAATTTCCGGCCGGATCAGCAGGCCGGTGACCGGTGCCGGCAGGGTCGGCTTGAAGGTCAGGCCGATCGTGATTTCGCCATAGGTGGTTCCTACCCCCCCGGTGCTGAGGACCGGCGACAGCGGGGACAGTCCCAGTTCACCCCTGACGAAGTCGTTGTTGCCGGTGAACGCCGTCACGAAGACCCCATTGTCGTCGCGGAACAGTTCGGCACGCGCGTTGAACACAATCGTGTCGGACAGGTTATAAGACAGGTACTGCGCCACACCGAAGCCATTCGCAGCGCTCGGCGTGCCCTTGGTGAAGATGCCGTCGAAGTCGTCGCGAATCCAGTTCAACTCGGTGGCGAGCGTGAGCGCGTCGCTCGCCTTCCAGGTGATCACCACGTCGTTTTCGTAACGCATGTAGCTGTTGGCGTCGTAGCCAGCCGGCGCCAGCAGTCTCGATGGGTTCTCCGGTCCGAGATGGCTCAGCGCCAGCACGGTCAGGTTGCCGCCCGCCATGTTCAATCCGAGGCCGATGATGCCGGCAGGAGCCCCGTTATTGTCGGCGTTGCAGCAGCCGATCGTCGTGTTCTCGCCAGTATCGATGCCGAGATAGACGTCGAGCAATGGCGTGATATGCGACGTGGTCAGCACGCCGGTGTGCTTCAGCGGGATGCCGAAGTTGAAGATGTAGGAGTGCGAGTAGAACGGGTTGGTCGACGGATCGATCGTCTCATAGCCAAGCGGCGTGGGGAACAGGCCGGCCTTGACGTCCATCCCGCCCTCCGTCGGGAACGGCAGGTGCAGCAGCACGTTGGCTTCGACGATGTCGAACTGGTTGCGATAGTCAGGCCCGGGAGCCTGGTCGAAGATGCCGAGGAAGTGCGTGTAGCGCGCATCCGAGCCGTACATGCCCTGCAACTTGAAGCCCCAGTCGAATCCCGTGGCCTTGGGGTCGAGCGGCTTGTTGGCGGTCAGCAGGATCTGGTTCAGCTCAGGCTGGTTGGCGCGATCGTCGAACAGATGGCCGTAGTTCACGCCGCTGTCGGGCGTTGCCGGGTTGATGGTGAAGCCGCCTTCGATCTGCGCCGAAAGATGGATGCCGTTGATCCAGAAGCCGGGCGGTGGCGCCTCGGCAGCCGGTGCTGCTGCCGGAGCTTCCGTGGTGGCGGTGCCTGATGCTGCCGGCGGAGCGGCCGGCGGCGCGGGTGCGGCGGTCTGGGCATGCGCCGACGGCACGGCATAAGCCGCCAGACAGGTCGCCATCAGGACGCCGGTGAAACGTGCTCTGGGGAAACGCATGCTTCGACTCCCGTTGCGTTTTGTGTTTGATCCAGCCGGATCGGAGCGATGGGATTGCATATATAGTGCCTATATCGTTTTGACCGTGTGCGAGATATATGTCACGGAACCGAAAAAAAGGGCGCCCCGCCCGGGACGCCCCTCCATTCGGTCCTCAGAACACCTGCTCGCCGTGCAGCACGAGATCGAGGCCCTCGCGTTCTTCCTCCTCGTTGACGCGCAATCCGACCAGCGCCTTGGTGACGTAGAGCAGGATCAGCGTGCCGACGCCGCTATAGATCAGCGTCGCGGCGACGCCCTGGCACTGGATCCAAAGCTGCGCCAGGCCGCCGGGGCTGCCGTCCGGACTGGCGTCGGTTGCCGACAACGGTCCGAAGGAGAACACGCCCGTCAGCAAGGCGCCGACGATTCCTCCGGTGCAGTGCACGCCGAACACGTCCAGGCTGTCGTCGTAGCCGAACATGCGCTTCACATAGGTGGCGCACCAGAAGCAGATCACGCCGGCGGCGACGCCGATGATGATCGAGGCGCCGGGCAGCACGAAGCCCGATGCCGGGGTGATCGCCACCAAGCCGGCAACCGCGCCGGAAACGCAGCCCAGGACAGAGGGTTTGCCCTTGGCGATCCACTCGGCGAACATCCAGGCGAGCGCCGCGGCGGCGGTGGCGATCTGCGTCACCGCCATCGCCATGCCCGCGCGGCCGTTCGAACCGACCGCGGAACCGGCGTTGAACCCGAACCAGCCGACCCACAGCAGCGAGGCGCCGATCACGGTATAGGCGAGGTTGTACGGTGCCATGTTGTCGGTGCCGTAGCCGACCCGCTTGCCAAGTACCAGCGCGGTCACCAGCCCGGCGATGCCGGCGTTGATGTGCACCACCGTGCCGCCGGCGAAGTCGAGCTGGCCGTTGATTGCGCCCCAGCCGGTCGGTGCCCACATCCAGTGTGCCACCGGCGAATAGATCAGCAGCGACCACAGCGTCATGAAGATGCATAGCGCCGAGAACTTCATCCGGTCGGCGAACGCGCCAACGATCAGCGCCGGCGTGATGATCGCGAACGTCATCTGGAACATCATGTAGACGGTCTCGGGGATCGTCTGCGGCGCTGCGCCGTCGGTGCCGGCGCCGAGGATGAAGCCGCTATCGACGCCTTTGCTGATATGGTCCCAGATGCCGTTCAGCATGAAGCGCGACATGTCGCCGACATACGGCGCCAGAGCGCCGGTGCCGTTGGTGAACGCCAGGCTGTAGCCGGCAACGGTCCAGACGATGGTGACGATGCAGGTAATGGCGAAGCACTGCATCAGCATCGCGAGGATGTTCTTCTTGCGCACCATACCGCCATAGAACAGTGCCAGGCCAGGGACGGTCATCATCAGCACCAGCGCGGTGCTGGCGAGCATCCAGGCGGTGTCGCCGGTATCCACCGCGGGAATCTTGGGCGGGGCGGGGGCATCTGCGGCGAAGGCCTGCCCTGCTACCAGCAGGGCAGGCAGCAGCGCGGTCAGTCCCCAGCGGAGGCGGGATCGCATATTCATACCTGTTTCCTTGTTTTCTTGGTCAGAGTGCGGCGGCATCGGTCTCGCCGGTGCGGATCCGCATGGCGCGCTCGATATCCATCACGAAGATCTTGCCGTCGCCGATCTTGCCGGTGTGGGCGGATTTGGCGATCGCCTCGATCACCTGATCGGCGAGATCCGCGGCAACCACGACCTCGATCTTCACCTTGGGCAGGAAGCTCACGTGATATTCCGCGCCACGGTAGATTTCGGTCTGGCCCTTTTGCCGGCCGAAACCCTTCACCTCGGTGACCGTGAGGCCTTGCACACCGAGCGGTGTCAGCGCCTCGCGTACGTCGTCGAGCTTGAAAGGCTTGATGATGGCCATGATGAGTTTCATGTCGCCCCGTCCTCCGGGTTGCTATCGGGTAAGGTCAAGTCCTGCATTGCCGTGTCCTGTCCTGCCTCTCTCGACGCCGGCGCACCGGGTTTCCGGGCCGGTCGTGCCGGAGATAGAATCAACAATCGTGCCAACACTGAATTGGCGGAGTTGTCAGGGATTTGCCGGAAGACTTTGGCTTGGCGACGCAGCATTGCCTATTGATTGGGCAATCTGCCTGAACGGCCCTCACGTTTCTGTCTTGCTGTTTTGTTTGCGCTCCCGCGCGCAGTGCGGGAGCGCAAACAAAGAAAGCCCCGCCGTCTTGCGACGGCGGGGCGCTGGAACGCGCAGTCCGAATGGAGCCGCGGTTCAGACCGAGTAATACATCTCGAACTCGACCGGGTGCGGGGTGTGTTCGAAGCGAAACACCTCGGTCCACTTCAGCTCGAGATAGCTCTCGATCTGGTCCTGGCTGAACACGTCACCGGCGAGCAGAAACTCGTGGTCGGCTTCGAGCGCGCCGATGGCTTCGCGCAGGCTGCCGCAGACCGTCGGGATGCCTTTCAGCTCTTCCGGCGGCAGGTCGTACAGGTCCTTGTCCATCGGGTCGCCCGGATGGATCTTGTTGCGGATGCCGTCGAGCCCGGCCATCAGCATGGCGGAGAAGGCCAGGTAGGGATTGGCGCCCGGATCGGGGAACCGCACTTCCACGCGCTTGGCCTTCGGGTTGGTCGCATACGGGATGCGGCAGGACGCCGAGCGGTTGCGCGCCGAATACGCCAGCAGCACCGGCGCCTCGAACCCGGGGATCAGCCGCTTGTAGCTGTTGGTCAGCGGGTTGGTGAAGGCGTTCAGCGCCTTGGCGTGCTTGATGATGCCGCCGATGTAATACAGGCAGGCTTCCGACAGGTCGGCATAGCTGTTGCCGGCGAACAGCGGCTTGCCGCCCTTCCAGATCGACTGGTGCACGTGCATGCCGGAGCCGTTGTCGCCGTAGATCGGCTTCGGCATGAAGGTCGCGGTCTTGCCGTAGCTGTGCGCCACGTTGTGGATGCAGTATTTGTAGATCTGCAACGCGTCGGCCATCTTCACCAGCGGGCCGAACTTCATGCCCAGTTCGTGCTGGCTCTGCGCCACCTCGTGGTGGTGCTTTTCAACCACCACGCCCATCTCGGCCATGGTGGACAGCATCTCGGCGCGCAGGTCGCTGTCCGCATCGACCGGCGGCACCGGGAAATAGCCGCCCTTGATCGACGGACGGTGGCCCATGTTGCCTTCCGGATAGTCCTTCAGGCTGGCCTGCGGACCTTCCTGGCTGTCGAGCTGGTAGATGCCGTAGTTGCCGCCGGTGCCGTATTTCACGCTGTCGAAGATGAAGAACTCGGCCTCGGGACCGAAGAACGCGGTGTCGCCGATGCCGGTGGACTTCAGGTAGGCCTCGGCCTTCTTCGCGGTGGAGCGCGGGTCACGGCTATAGGCCTGGCCGGTGGACGGTTCGACGATGTCGCAGACAATGATCAGGCTGGGCTTGGCGGAGAACGGATCCATCACCGCGGTGTCGGGATCAAGCATCAGGATCATGTCGGACTCGTTGATCGCCTTCCAGCCGGCGATCGAGGAGCCGTCGAACATGATGCCGTCGCGGAACACATCCTCGTCGATGGTGGAGACGTGCTGTGCCGTATGCTGCCACTTGCCGCGCGGATCGGTGAACCGGAGGTCCACGTATTCCACGGAATGCTCGGTGAGCATCTCCAGCACCTTTCCCACGCCGGGAGCGGCGCTGCCTGCGGGCTTTCTCGCCATGCCTGTTTTTCCCCGTCCTTACGTTCTGATCGCCGCCGTGGGTTCCTGCTTCTGTGCGCAGCAGGAAGCGGCTGGGTGGATGGATCCGCACCACGCGGGTCCATGTCGGCCGGCCCTCTACTCGTTTCCGCCGCCGGCCGAAAGCGGTTATTGCGTTGTGCGGCTGATTATATTGCGTCCTCGCCGCGTTCGCCGGTACGGATGCGAATCACCTCCTCGACCGTGGAGATGAAGATCTTGCCGTCACCGATGCGTCCGGTGCGGGCGGCCGCCATGATCGCCTCCACCGCGCGCTCGACCAGGCCATCGTCGCAGACCACCTCGATCTTCACCTTGGGCAGGAAATCCACGACGTACTCGGCCCCGCGGTACAGCTCGGTGTGACCCTTCTGGCGGCCGAAGCCCTTGGCCTCCAGGACGGTGATGCCTTGCAGTCCGACCTCGTGCAGCGCCTCCTTCACCTCGTCCAGTTTGAACGGCTTGATGACAGCCTCGATCTTCTTCATAGCGTCAACCCCCGGGCGCACCGGGCCCCCTCTATCTACAAGGCTGCCCGGCTTGCTAGCTCGCGCACGGCAGCGACACAGGGTTGCATGTGCCGTGCCAAGCTTCAATCCATGGCGAACAGCGCGATTGCCTGGTGGATGGGCAGAGGTGGCCTGACCGATCCGCCAGCAATGTGCCTACTGATTGGGCAACGTTCCGGAATCTGCCGACGCGCCGGCCGGTTGAACGTCCGGCCGCCGCCGCCCATACTGCCGCGCCCCTTGGGCCGCCCCGTCGGGCGTCTCACTGCATTCCCGGGTCGTCCGCGAGAGGAGACTGCGTCCAGGTGAAGCCCGCCAACTCCCTGCTGTCCGGCATCGGCACCACGATCTTCACCGTGATGTCGGCGCTCGCGGTCGAGCACAAGTCGATCAATCTCGGCCAGGGCTTCCCCGACACCGACGGCCCCGAAGACGTGGTGCAGGCCGCCGCCGACGCGCTGTGGGACGGCCGCAACCAGTATCCGCCGATGCCCGGCGTGCCGGAGCTGCGCCAGGCGGTCGCCACCGCCAACCAGCGCTTCTACGGGTTGGCGGTGGACTGGGCGAGCGAGGTGGTGGTGACCTCCGGCGCCACCGAGGCGATCACCGCCTGCCTGATGGCGGTGCTGAACCCGGGCGACGAGGTGGTGCTGATCGAGCCGCTCTACGACACGTATTTGCCCGTTGTGCGCATGCTCGGCGCCATTCCCCGCCTGGTGCGGCTGCAGCCGCCCGACTGGGCACTGCCGCGCGCCGCGCTGGCCGACGCGTTCGGCCCAGCCACCAAGGCGATCATGCTGAACTCGCCGATGAACCCCTGCGGCAAGGTGTTTTCCCCCGAGGAACTGGGCTTCCTGGCCGACCTGGTGCAACGGTGGGACGCGTATGCCATCTGCGACGAGGTCTATGAGCACCTGACCTTCGACGGTGCCCGCCACATCCCGCTGATGACCCTGCCGGGCATGCGCGAGCGGTGCATGCGGATCGGCAGCGCGGGCAAGACGTTCTCGCTGACGGGATGGAAGGTGGGCTACGTCACCGCGCCGGCGGCGCTGGCGGCGAACGTCGCCAAGGCGCACCAGAACCTGACATTCACCACGGCGCCCAACCTGCAACGCGCCGTGGCGGTGGGGCTGGGCAAGGACGACGCGTATTTCGCCGGACTGTCCGGCGCGTTGCAGGCGAAGCGGGATCGTCTGGCCGAGGGACTGGCGGCGCTCGGGCTGGGCGTGCTGCCGACGCGGGGGAGTTACTTCATCACGACGGATTTCCGCCCGCTGGGGTTCAACGGCGATGACGAGGCGTTCTGCCGGTACATCACCGAACATGCGGGGGTGACGGCGATCCCGGTGTCGGCGTTCTATGACGCGCCGGACGCGCCGAACCACTACGCGCGGTTCGCCTTCTGCAAGCGGATGGAAGTGCTGGACGAGGCGGTGGCTCGGCTGCGGCGGCATTTCCGGGCGGGTTAATTCCAGCCGCCGTCCCGCCGGTGTTGTCTCGGCAGCACGCTTAGCAGAGCGTTTTACCCTGACTGGAAAAAGCCGGTGTGGCGACAGAAGTTGCGGTGGGTGGCGGCGTGACTTTCGACCTTGGTTCGCCGTGCCTCGGGCGCGCCGCTATCGCGCAGAGCACAACATTGGCTGATAGCAGTGCCAACGGCAGCAGGAAGCGGCGATCAACCGGAGCGCATCGACTGGGGAGACAATGCGAATGCCGCGGCGGCTGGTGAGATCGAGGCGGTGGCGGTTGCCGGAGACGATCAGCACGGCGTTCGCCGCGACGGCTGTTGCGACGACGTGATCGTCGTCAGGATCGGCAGCCACGACACGTGGCACGGCGATCGGAGAAACCGTGACAGTCATGGCGGCATGCCGGGACAGGGCCTGCTCAACGGAGGAGTTTTGCAGTTCGAGCCTGGCTTTCAGATGATCTCGCGCCAGCACCGCGTGCAGCGCCGTCAACAGCTCTGAAGACGTACGCAGCGTGAGGTCGCCATCGACCGCCGCCTGGATCAGCCTGTAGGGGGTGCCGCCCCATAGGCGTCAGGATAAGCGACCGACCGGGGGAGGATCGTTGTCGCACTGGCCGTCCCCCGTCATGGCCCGGCTTGACCGGGCCGTCTATCGCGGCACCACGGCTGCATAGATGGCCGGGTCAAGCCCGGCCATGACGGGGAGGGCCAGTGCGACAGCAAGCTTCTTCTACCGTCCGGCTTTATCCTGACGCCTATGGAGTGCCGCCCCACAACAGCGCCGAACGACGACGTTGGTGTCAGGAACGATCCGCACCGTCGCCCGGTGTCCGGCTCCCCTGGTGCGTGCGGCGTGCGGTGCGGATGGCCTTGACCTCGGCGTCGGTCTCTTCCATCGACAGCGGTGGAAGGCCGGCGTTGTGAATGCGCTCCGCCACGTCGAGCGGCCGGCGTCCAGCACGTCGGCGCATCGCGTCTTCCAGCAGTTCCTGATGCGCGCTGTCGGAAAGCAGTCCTGCCGCTTGTGCGGCCTTCGCTGTTGCGTCGGGCCGTTCGATTTGAATCTTCGTCATGGTCCGGGCGGTCCGGCTTAGCCGCGGAAGCCGCCCAACGATCCACCGTGCCGCCCCCATCCGCAACAACGGGGCAAACAATCAGTGCGTCGGATACGCCCGCGGCCAGGTGATCTCGTTCTGCGGCCCGGGCGGGTCTGGCGCGCCCTTCTTGCCGCACGCCGCCAGCGCCATCACACAGGCCAGCACGCAAGCCAGCAGCCAGGCGCGCCTCATGCCGCCCCCAACGCGGCAAGCCACCGCGCCGCCTCGCGTGCGACATTGTCCCCCGCGGTCCCGCCATAGCTCGTGCGCGACGCCACCGACGCGTCCACCGTCAACACGCCGAACACCTCCGCCGTAATGCGCGGCTCCACCGCCTGCATCTCCGCCAGCGACAACTCGGACAAGCCAACACCGCGCGCCTCGGCCCGCGCCACCAGCGCCCCGGTCACATGGTGCGCATCCCGGAACGGCAGGCGCAGCGCGCGCACCAGCCAGTCCGCCAGGTCGGTGGCGGTGGCAAACCCCGCGCCGGCGAACGCGCGCATGCGGGCAAGATCGGGCGTCATGTCGCGCACCATGCCCGCCATCGCCGCGAGCGACAACGCCCACGCGTCCGCCGCGTCGAACACCGGCTCCTTGTCCTCCTGCATGTCCTTGGCATAGGCCAGAGGCAGCCCCTTCATCACCATCAGCAATCCCATCAGCGCGCCGGTCATCCGCCCGGTCTTCGCCCGCACCAGCTCGGCAGCGTCCGGATTGCGCTTCTGCGGCATGATCGAACTGCCGGTGGTGAACGCATCCGACAGCCGGATGAACCCGAACGGTGCGCTGGACCAGATCACGATCTCCTCGGCGAAGCGCGACAGGTGCATCGCGCCGATCGCCGCCGCGCCGAGGAACTCCAGTGCGAAATCCCGATCCGACACGGCGTCCAGCGAATTGGCCGCCGGCCGGTCGAACCCCAGTGCCGCCGCGGTCATCTGCCGGTCGATCGGGAACGACGTGCCGGCGAGCGCCGCGGCGCCGAGCGGGCACTCGTTCAGCCGCCGCCGGCCATCCGCCAGCCGGCCGCGATCGCGCGAAAACATTTCCACGTACGCCAGCAGATGGTGCCCGAACGTCACCGGCTGCGCGGTTTGCAGGTGCGTGAAGCCGGGCATCGGATCGGCCGCATGCGCCGCGGCGCGTTCCGCCAGTGCCAGCATCAGGTCGGCAAGCTGTGCGTCCAGTCCGTCGATCGCATCGCGTACCCACAGGCGGACATCCGTCGCCACCTGGTCGTTGCGGCTGCGCGCGGTGTGCAGCCGGCGGCCGGCCTCGCCGATGCGCTCGGTCAGCCGCGCCTCGATATTCATGTGGATGTCTTCCAGCGCCGTATCGAACGGGAACGTCCCGCTCTCGATCTCGTGCGCGATCGCCTCCAGCCCGCCGCGGATCGCGGCTTCTTCCGAGGCGCCGAGAACGCCTATCTTCGCCAGCATGGCAGCGTGCGCCAGCGAACCGCGAATGTCCTGCCGCCACAGCTTGCGGTCGAAGCCGATCGAGGCGTTGATCTCCTGCATGATCAGCGACGGACCGGCGGCGAAGCGGCCGCCCCACTGGGCGTTGGCGGCGGCGTTGCGGCGTTGCGGATCGTCGGTCAACGAAGGAGGTCCATCATGGTTTTGATCACCCGCCGGGCGGTGGTGGCGGCGGCGGGCGGGACCCTAGCGGCGGCGTCGTGGCCGCGCAAACCGCGCGCGCAGGACCTGCAAGACCTGAGTGCGGCGCTGAAACCGTCCGATCCGCCGGTCGCCGCGCCGGACATCGTGTTCGTCGATGCCGATGGGGGAAGCCACCGGCTGTCCGAGTTCCGCGGCCATGGCATGGTGATCAACCTCTGGGCCACCTGGTGCGTGCCCTGCGTCGCCGAGATGCCCTCGCTCGCGGCGCTGTCGAGGGCGCTGGCGCCGGCGGACATCGCGGTGCTGCCGCTGTCGTCGGATCGCGGCGGCGCGGCGGCGGTGGAGGCGTTCTTCCGCAAGCATGCGATCACCGGGTTGCCGGTATTGCTCGATCCGCAAGGCGCGGCGGCGCGGGCGTTCGGCGTGGAAGGAATTCCGGTCAGCGTGATTGTCGACAAGGCGGGGCGCGAGCAGGCGCGGCTGGAGGGTTCGGCCGACTGGTCCACGCCGGAGGCGGTAGCGGCGGTGCGGAAGCTGGTCGGCTAGCGGCGACTCCGCCACGTCCACGCATCCCCGCGCCAGACAGGCGACAGCGACGGCTAACCCGGGTTCAACTCCTCCAGCACCGCGTTCTCGGTGAGGATCTGTGGCAGCACCACCGGCCGTCCGTCATGCGGCGGGTAATACACATACAGCGGCACGCCATCGCGGCCGTATTCGCGCAGGAAATTCGAGATCGCCGGGTCCTGCCGCGTCCAGTCGCCCTTCAAATACGCCACCCGATGCTTGGCGAAAGCGTGCTGCACCGGATCGCTGGAAATCGCCACGCGTTCGTTGACCAGGCACGTCACGCACCACGCCGCCGTCATGTTGACGAACACCGGCCGGCCCTCGGCACGCAGCGCTGCGAGACGGGTCGGCGAGAACGCCTCGGCGCCTTCATTGGTGCCGGCGACCGCCGGTGTGCCGGGCGCCACCGCGATGCCGCTCAGCACCGCCGCGGCCAGCAGCACGGCCGCCACCGCGGCGGACTGGCCGAAGCGGCGATGGCGACTGGTCGCCGCCTGGCTGATCCCCAACACCCACGCGGCGAACCCCAGCAGCACGAAGCCCGCCGCGGTTCCCAGCACGCCGCCCGGTCCGGCCTCCTGGCTGACCACCCAGAGCAACCAGGCGGCGGCGCCGTACATCGGGAACGCCAACCCCTGCTTCAGCACCTCCATCCAGCGCCCCGGACGCGGCGCCAGCCGGGCCAGCGACGGCACCGCCGAGAATGCCGCGTAGGGCGCTGCCAGCCCGAGCCCCATCACCAGGAATACCAGCACGGTCACCGCCGGTGGCGCGGCCAGCCCGGCGGCGATCGCCACGCCCATGAACGGCGCGGTGCACGGCGTCGCCACCAGCACCGCCAGCAGGCCGGTGCAGAAGCTGCCCAGGTGTCCGCTGCGCGCCGCCAGGGCGCTGCCGGCCCCCGTCAGCCCGCCGCCGAACGCGAACACCCCCGACAGGTTCAGCCCCACGCCGAACAGCAGCCACGCCATGGCGGCGACGAACACCGGCGAGGCGAACTGGAACCCCCAGCCCGCGGCCGCCCCCGCCGCGCGCGCCACCAGCAGCGCGCCACCTAGCGCCGCGAACGTCACC
>Ga0181530_10000293_pt1 | contig 64544 bp, 57 predicted proteins | sample PEATcosm2014_Bin_42_FD_119769 | JGI IMG/M metagenome (GOLD analysis project Ga0181530, IMG submission 119769) | Peatland microbial communities from MTU Mesocosm Facility, Houghton, MI, USA - PEATcosm2014_Bin10_60_metaG | ecosystem: Environmental > Terrestrial > Soil > Wetlands > Peat | place...
AAAGATCGGGGAATTCAGGTACCGGAGCAGGCGGTAAGAGACCGAGGCTTCCTGCTTGAGCGTCTTCTCCAGTTCGCGCATATCGATTTCCCGGTGGGAGACCAATTCGAGCAGGCGTATATAGCGCAAGCGGCTGGCGGGAACTTCGCGGCCGATGACGATTTCCGGGCGGCGAAAAAAATATCCCTGGAAATAGACGAATCCCATGTTCCGGGCCTGCTGAAACTCGTGCGGCGTTTCGAGCTTTTCGGCCAGCATCTTGCACGCCGGAGACGCGAACCGGCGCATCATGCCCGCCCGTTCCTCGGGCGTGGTTGCCCGGAAATCGACCTTTATGATGCTGGCAAACTCAACCAGAGGGATGCGCGGGTCGTTGGGTGCGAAGTCGTCGAGCGCGATGAGATAGCCGGCCGCTTTCAGCCGTTTGCAGGCCGCCACAACGCGGTCTTCGGGTTCGACCGTCTCCAGAATTTCGGCCACGGTCTGGCCGGAGGGCAGCAACGTGATCAAATCTTTGAACAGCACGTCACTGGTGCAATTGATGAAGGCAAGGCGGTGATCGCAGAGGGTGTCGATACCGAAAAGCAGCGAACTGTCGAGGGTCGAGCGGGCGGCAAGCTCCGGATCGGCGTTGAAGTAGTTTTCGACACCGTTACGGAAAAGAATCTCGTACCCGTACACTTTTTGCGAGCGGTCGAAGATTGGCTGGCGGGCAACGAAGCGTTGTCCGGGGAGCGCAAGCGAATTCGAGGCAGAGCTTTTCTCTCTGGCGGGAGCGGGTTTCACTCTGTTTACATCGGCCTGGCTGTTTCAAGACTTCATCCGAAACGGCCAGCCCAGGATGGATCGGGGGATCCGGGTCTGCAAGACGCTCCGGGTCCACTTTGGTAACGTCCAGATGTGGAAAATTAAAGGCATTCCGCACTTGCGCTGGCGGCGGTTTCATGAGTAACATCAAGATGTTCCCAATGGCCATGCTTCCAGGCTGGCCGTTCGCGCCAAGTAAGACTCCAGGCGCCTAAATTGAATAACGACAGTTTGGACAACGATAGTTTGGGCATCGTTCTCGAATAGCATCCAGCCGATGTGGGGTTCGGTCTGCCGTTGACCGATTGACGGTGGGCCACGCGCGGTGTTCAACACGTTGAACATGCCGGCAACAGGGGGACGAAACAATCGGGCCTGCGATCCAGGCCCGGGATTAGCTTCACAGATTAACTTCAAAGCTTAACCAGAGAAAAAATATGCATGCAGGACCCGGACATCCCTCCGCAGGAGGAGGGAAGCACAAACGGCGCCGTGGACGGCGTCCGCCGAGAAGAGGCGCGGGTGGCCCCATGGGCCGCGCGCGCCAGGAGCACCAGGGAATCTATACCGCTCCCATGGACCACAGCTACCGCGCCAACATCGGCTTGGATAACGGCAATGGCAATGGCAATGGCAACGGAAACCGTGGACCGCGCCGGCCCGGATTTTCCGCCTCCTACGCGGTGGCCGATCCCGAGCCTCTGCCCGCTCCACGGGAAGATGCGGCTTCGCGCGTTTTTGCCTTTGTCGAGGACCTGTTCTTCCTGAGCAAGATCCAGGACACGGGCCGCAAGATGAACGTGAAGGTGGAGTTCGTCAAGAACGAAAAAGAACTCACCGAGCGGATGGAGAGCAACGGCGAAGAAAAACCTTCGCTCATCATTTTCGACTTGAACAACGCCAACGCCAAGCCCTTGACCCTGATTCCGAAACTCAAGAGCAAGCTCAAGAAGGGGACGTCGATCATCGGGTTTCTCTCCCATGTGCAGGGCGACTTAAAACAAAAGGCTCACGAAGTGGGCTGTGATATGGTGTTGCCGCGTTCGGCGTTTTCGCAGAATTTGCCCCAATTGCTGCGCCGCCACGGCGCCATCGAACCCGATTCCGGCGCCACTGAGTAGGATTGCAGAAGTCAGAGGTCAGATTGCAGAGGTAAAAACCAAGACCGGACGTTCTCACCTCTGACCTTTGCCCTCTAACCTCTCACCTATCCTGATACAATTTCGCCGTGTCCCCTTACAGAATTCTGATCGCGATGTTGGCCCTGGTCGCGCTGGCTTCCGCCCAGCAGCCCCAGGTAAAAGTGAGCGTCCTCAACGTCTGCGCGCCTTCGGCCGACGAGCAGAAGGAATTGTCCTCGGCGCTGGCCCAGATACCGGGCAAGCCGGCGTTCGCCGCCGACTACGAAGTGGATCGCGGGCATTCCACGCTCGACCCGAACACTCCGATCCCTGGCATGCAATCGTTGCCTACCGCTCCGTCCGGCGCGGTCTCGGCGGCCGACTGGGTCCGGGTCCGCCGCGAGTTTCCCGACGCCGCTCTGTTCAGCAATGTGCAATATTCGTTCAGCGTGGATGCGCAGAACATGGTGGAGACGCTCGTGTTCCGCGTGCGCGAGCCCAAGCCCAAGTCCGACGATCTGCTGCAAGTGTCGATCGAAGACAGCGCTTCGGCGGTCGCCTCCGCGACGGCAATGTTGTCGTCGAGCACGCCAGTGTCGCGCGTTAAGTTGGAGCGCTTCGGCAAGCCGTCGGTCGCTCTGGCGCGGTGCACGGGAGCGGAAGGGAATCCTGCGACCGACCAGAGCGCCTACGAACCGATCTTCCACGCCGCGTCTGTGGTCATGGGACGTTATCGCGCTGCTCTGGGCGCGCCCAAAATGGTGCCCGACGAATTGGCCCATCTGCGCGCGGGAAACTCGGTCAGAACTTCGGTCAAGGCTGCTGTCAAGACTACGGCCAAGCCGGCCGCGGGCGGCAAGAAGAGCGAGTAGTGCTGAAGCGAAATCTGTTTTTCGGAATCTATTGACTAGCACCGTCTTACTACTATGGAAATACGAAATGTCGTGATCGTGGGCTCTGGATGTTCCGGCCACACCGCCGCCCTCTACACTGCCCGCGCCAATCTCAAGCCGCTGGTGCTCGAAGGCCATGAACCGGGCGGACAACTGTCGCTGACCACGCTGGTGGAGAATTTCCCCGGTTTCCCCGAAGGCATCCAGGGCCCGGAACTGGTCGAGAACATGCGCAAGCAGGCGGTGCGCTTCGGCGCCGACTATCGCATGGGCCATCTGGTCAAGGCCGATCTGAGCAAACGTCCGTTCGAGCTGACGGTCGGCAAAGAGATCGTGCATACGCGGGCGCTCATCATCGCCAGCGGAGCCTCCGCACGCTGGCTCGGGCTGGCGAACGAGCAGGCGCTGATCGGCCACGGAGTTTCTTCCTGCGCGACGTGCGATGGCTTCTTTTTCTCGGGCAAGGAAATCGCGGTCATCGGCGGCGGCGACTCCGCCATGGAAGAAGCGATTTTCCTGACGCGTTTCGCCAGCAAGGTAACGCTCATTCACCGCCGCGAGCAATTTCGCGCTTCGAAAATCATGCACGACCGCGCCCGCGCTAATCCGAAGATCGCATTTTTAACCAACACCGTTGTAGACGACGTTCTCGATGTCGGCAAGAAAGAAGTCACCGCGCTGCGCCTGCGTAATCTGAAGAGCGGCGAATGCTGGGAGTTCCCCGCGAGCGCAATGTTTCTTGGCATCGGACACATTCCCAACGCCAGAATGTTTGCCGGTCAACTGGAAACCGATGCGGATGGCTACCTGGTCACCGAGAAAAATGTCTTCACGCGGGTGCCGGGAGTCTTCGCCTGCGGAGACGTGCAGGACCGCCGTTATCGCCAAGCCATCACCGCCGCCGGTTCTGGCTGCATGGCCGCGCTCGAAGTGGAGAAATTTCTGGAAGAAGAAGGGCACTGAGGAAATTCTTTACCACAGAGAGCACAGAGGTACGCAGAGGAAGGACTGAGGGTTTTACTAGATTTTCCTCTGTGACCTCAGCGTACCTTCGCGTACTTCGCGTTAAAGGTTTCTTTGGCCCAGCACATACTTTCGCGTGCCGGAAGGCAGTGTCTCGCAGGCGGTTCGCAGCACCAGTCGCGGCGCGTTCTTCCGGATCTTCATCAAGTAGGGCACAGTGCGTTTCGGGTCGGCCTTGGCCGTCTCGCGCAAGAGCCAGCCCAATCCCTTCCGTACCATTTCGTCTTCGTCATCGAGCAGCCGATTCGACAGCCGGACGATCTGTGGGAAAAACTTCTTCTCTCTCGCTCCCCGGATCAGCGCCACACATGCTGCGCGCCGCCGCCAGCGATTCGGCGACTTCGCCCACACAAAAACTTCGCGGCAGCGGGCAGGGTCGGCGGCCACCATCGGAGCCAGCAGACAATGCGCCAGCGCGTCGTGATCGGCCCAATTGGTGACGCGGTCAAGCCAGGAGTCAAAAAGCCGGAATTCGTGGTCGCCAAAATCCTTCGTCTGATTTTCCAGCAGCAAAACCGCCATCGTCTTCTCTTCAAGAATCGGGCCGGAAAAAAGTTTGTCGGCGACCTCTATCACGAAATCCATCCCGCGTTGCCGGGCGACGGCGCGCCGGAAGCGCGCCGCAAATTTCCTCAGTTCGGCAGCGTACCAGCCTCGCGATTGCACTTCTTCCTTGAAAAAGCGCTGCACCTCTTCCGAGTGCGGCGCCGACCCGCCATCTTTGAGCACGCGGCGGATGTGGTCCGCGATGTAGCTGGAAGTGATTTTGCGCTTGGGCATGTTCTTCTCTTTATTTTCCAAAATGGGACGAGGATTCGTCGTCGTGATCCGCCCAATCTTCGGCGATTCCGCGCCGTACGGCTTCTAGGTTCTCATTGGTGGCTGGCAACCGAGAGCAGGCAACATTTCCATCAACACGATACTCATCAATAATCGAGTGCTTGAAAAAGAATATATACTTATCCCCCAGCTTTTCTTTCATAGGGAGTAAATGGCTTATAGAGCGGTAATCAGGGCCTGCAGGAGAAGGAGGATTCCACGGCTTAAAATCGCTCTCCAAGAGTACTGTGGCTTCGCCATATCCAGGAGTTGGCACTAATGTACAGTGTTGCAATGGACCACACACCCAATTACTTGCACCGCCCATCTTGATAACTTCTCCAATCATGACATGTCTCGATTCACGACTTAGGACCCGAATCACTTCAGGACTGCACTGTTGTTTTCCAGAATCATTTGTCGCTTGTTCTTCTGCCATATATTCATTCCAAGCAGTCGGCAAGATATCCGCTTTCTCTTTGCACGGGATTCTGCTCGTCAGGCAGGAGAAGTCTATGTCCATTAGCCGGTTCACGTCGGCGGGGTCCGTGTACGGAGTGAAGATTACTTGCGCCTCTATGCAGCAACCGCTCCAGCTATCCATACCATATTCTGGATGCAACGATGAAATGTTCAGAGGAGAACCACTTCCTGCTTCCCCAATTAGTATGCGCATGGTAGAACTCTCGGTGAGAGCCCGAATCCCCTTACCCCAAACGATATTTCTGCGCACTCGTATGGTGCCGTCAACCATCGCAGGCCTGACGCCTAGAAATCGATATATGGATCCAAACACATATGCAAGCTTTTGATGATTCGCAAGGATCGCTTGGTGTTGTGTGAAAATATCACGTAAGGCTATCTGAACATCGCATCGGGATGGTTGGCAGGAGCCGTCTTGATGAATATTATCTTTCCAGCGATCAATCACCAGTCGTGCGTCTTGATAGGTGCTTTTGCGCATCTCCAGCGATTTGAGGTCGGCAAGCAAACGCTCAGCTTTCCTCCGCAGCAAGTATTGATCGACGCGAATAGCCACGGCTAGGATCAATATGATTGCGCAAAGCCCAGCAACTGCCCAAGCGATCACGCGGAGAATCTTTTTCACCCGTGTCATAGTCATAAGAGACACCGCAACCTCTAAAATCGGACGGGCGAGACGCCGGTCGCTCCACTAGCAACCTATTTAGCCTGAGCTGTGCCGCCAGTCCGCACTGTCTTGTCGTAAATCCAAAGCGCTGCTGCCGTGACCATGCCGACCGCGGTGACGCTCCACCAGATGCGTGCCGGTTGATGGGCGACTTCTCCGAAGTGGTGGACCAGCATGCCGCCAAACCAGCCGCCGATCAGCGAACCGATTCCGATGGGCAAAAATGCAAAGCCCATGTACGTGCCCTGCTGTCCCGGAGGCGCGAGCCGCGAAATATATTCGTAATAACGCGGCATCTGGATCATCTCACCGAGCGCCAGCACGAACAGCGAGAGCACCGCGCCCCAGATGGTCGGGCGCAAGGCGAGGATCAGCCACGAAGCGGACGTGATCACCGTCCCCAGAATGACGGCTTGAAACGCGGGGATCTTGCGGGTCAAAAGATTGATGGCAACGGTAAGACAGATCACGGTCACGCCATCCGTCGCTATAACGGCTTCGGCGGATGACTTAGCGCTGATGTAGCCGTGGATGTAGCCGGGCAGGCTGATGTATTGTTGCCAGAAGACAATCCAATAGCCCGAGAACAACACCAGGAACCACATGAAGCGGCTGAGACCGGCGAGGGCCAGCGCCAAGAACGCGGCCCATATCCACCACGGCACTGTGTATTGGGGATAGATGAACAGTCCGATGCGCAGTAACCCTGCGACCAGCAATACGGGCAGAACCAGCCGGTAATTGCCCACCACTACGCAGAAATTCCGCGCGACGGTCGCAATCGAGGGAGTAGGCGCGTCCCCGGCCTTGCGCGGCTCCCGGTAAAAAAATAAGACCACGAAAAACATCGCGAAGACGGCGATCGCTGCCACGCGATATACATTTTCGACGCCGAGGTGGCGATGGACCCAGGCGGCAAATAAAGGCCCGGCAGCGCCGCCGACGTTGATCATCGTGTAATAGATCGAGTAGCCGATGGAGCGGACGTTCTCCTTTGAGGCGCGGGCCGTGGTGCCGACCACGCAAGGCTTTTCCAGCGATATGCCGAGGGCGGGAAGAACCAGAATGCAGCCGACGAATAAGCCCAGTGGCACGGCGTTGCGCACGGGCGCCAGCCAGGAGGCGCCGATGGAGCCAATCAGAAAATACGAGACGCCAAGAATCAGGTAAGCCATCGAAAGAGCGCGGCGGAAACCCAGGCGGTCGGCGGCGGCGCCTCCAAACATCGCTAGGAACCACACCATGCCGCCGAAGATGCCGGTCAGGGTTCCGGTCTGCTGGGTGGAGAAGTTCAGCTTCTCCTGCAAGTACAGCGCCAGCGAAGCGAACGCGCCGTAGTAGGAAAGGCGTTCGAAGCTCTCGCAGATGTTGGCGACCCAGAACGGTTGTTCAAAGCCGATGCGGATTTCGTGGAAGCGTTCGGAAAAGGTCAAGCGTGGCTCCTTATATTGCAACTCCTAACCGCGATTACAGATCTTCAAATGCTTTTTTAATCTCTTCTGCCGACAAGCCGGTCACACGAACCACTTTGTTCCGGCTGGTCTGGCCCGCTGCAATGGTAACGGAGGACCGCGGCACCTGCAAAAGCTTCGCGAAAAATTCCACGCAGGCTTCGTTGGCTTTGCCATCGACTGGAGGAGCGGTCACGGCAAGCTTGAGCACCTCGCCAACCTCGCCGGTGATGGCGTTCTTCTTGGCGCGCGGATGGACTTTGACCGCGAAGGTCGCGCCGGCCGCCGAGTTTTGAATGGCTACCATGGAAAAGCTTTACCACAGCGGTCACAGCGGTACACAGGGCAAACCATACAATATCTTTCCCAGCGTCCTCTGCGCACCTTTGCGTTCTCTGCGTTTAAGGTTTTGCTCGTTCTCCGAAAATTCTCGTACCTACACGCACGCAGGTTGCTCCCTCTTCTATTGCTACCTGGAAATCGTGCGACATGCCCATGGAAAGAACCGCAGTACCGATTTTCGGCAGCCCACGCGCGGCGATCCGGTCGCGAATCTGGCGGAGTTGGCGAAAGTAGAGGCGCGCCCCCTCCGGATCTTCCGTGTAAGGCGGAACGGTCATCAAGCCGCGAATTTCCAGATTCCCCCATCGCGGCGCGCCCTGCAGAATCAGATCCAGTTCGTCAGAACCTTGTTTGTCCGAGCAAGGCGCGACCCCGGTTTTGGCCAGCTCGCCGCCAACATTGATCTCGATCAGGACGGGCAATATTCTGCCCGCGCTTTCCGCCGTCGCATTCAGCTTTTCCGCCATCCGCGCGGAGTCAACGGAATCAACCGCGGCAAACAATTCGACTGCCTTCGCGGCCTTGTTCGATTGCAGATGTCCGATCAGGTGCCACGCGGCGTCCGGCAAATCGCGCAAGGCAGCCGCCTTTCCGGCGAACTCCTGCACCCTGCTCTCGCCAAACACGCGCAGCCCGGCCGCGTACGCTTCGTGGATGCTCTCCGCCGGGAAAGTCTTGCTCACGCCCATCAGCGCGATTTCGGACGGATTGCGGCCCGCCCGCTGCGCCGCCGCCGCGATCTGCTCTTGCACCTGGGCAATATTTTCCGCAATCGACATTGACGAATAGCTTACATGAGCGAGGCGGGGTCAAGCTGCGCTCGGCTGGACGGGGCAGAGCCCCGTCCAGCCGCGAGCATTACATGATCGCCGTCGGCGGGGCCGGATCTTCGGGCCTGCCGGCGTTGGCCAGCGGAACGCGGACCATCACAATCGCCAGAATGACAAGCGCGCCCAGCGCCAGCAAAAATGGCGAGTCCCACTTGAACAGTGTCACGTTACGTCCAGAGCCGACCAGGCCCGCGATGACCAACCCGCACAGCGCCTCGCCCGCGATCAGGCCCGAGGCCGTCAGAACGCCCGCGTTTTCCACGCGCGCCTTCTGGGCATCGTTCAAGCCGCGGCGGTCGCGCAATTTATCGGTGAGCCAGCGAATCATGCCTCCGACAAAAATGGCAAACGTTGTGCCCAGCGGCAGATACATGCCGACCGCGAAGAGCATGACGCTCTTCACCTCGATCAGGATCATGGCCAGTCCCAGCAGGATGCCGACGATTACCAGCGGCCACGCCATGTCGCCGCCCACGATTCCCTTGGAGAGCATGGCCATCAATCCCGCTTGCGGCGCCGGAAGCGCCGGGCTGCCGAAGGTGTATGCCTTGGCCAGGATCGCAATCGGGAAGAACAGGACGAGCGACGCAACGACAATGCCGAGAAGGTCTCCGATCTGCATCTTAGAGGGCGTTCCGCCGAGGATGTGCCCGACCTTCAGGTCCTGCAGCATCTCACCGGCGACTGCCGATGAGACGCAGACCACGGCTGCCACTCCGAGCACGGCTGCGACGCCGCCGGTGCCGGAAACTCCCAAAGCGACCATCAGCAGGGCTGCGATCACCAGGGTGCAAAGCGTGAGTCCCGACACAGGATTGTTCGACGATCCGATCATCCCCACCAAGTTGCCGGAAACGGCGGCGAAGAAGAATCCAACGATGAGCATGACGCCGGCCGCGACCAACGAGCCCGAGAGGACCTTGGAAGCAGAGAGCGCCCCCGCGTAGCTGATGAAGTAGCGATAGAGGAAAAACATGGCGACAAACACCACGGCGATGCCGGCAAAGACGGCCTTGGCGGGCAGGTCGCGTTCGGTGCGACCGGTAGCGGCGTGTGCGGCAGCGGACTTTTTCAGGTCGGAGACGGCGCGGCCCATGCCGAGCGCCAGCTGTTTCCGCATTTTGAAGAGCGTGTAGGTCGCGCCCACGAGCATGCCGCCGACCGCGATCGGCCGCACAATCGAGAAGTAGATGGCTTGCGCCAGCAACGGCCAGGAGATGGACTGTCCTTGCGGCATTGACGCCTGAATGTACGGGCCGATGGTAAAGGTTAGAAGTGGAACCAGCAGGCCCCATGCCAGCACGCCTCCCGCGAAGTTCAGAGCGGCGAGTCTGGGGCCGATGATGTATCCCACGCCGAGATAGGCGGGGCTAATATCGGGCGCCGTCAACAACGTGGCGCCGCCAGTCATTGTCGTCGTCACATTGGGATTCGTGCTGGTGCGAAGCAGCAACTTCTTTCCCAGGTTGCCGATCTTCACGGGGAAAGTGTTGCTGGGATTGAAAACGTTGACTGCCCCCAGCAAATACATGAACGCGCCAAAGCCCATATTGGCAAACAGAATCTTTGCGGCTTTCGCGCCCTGTTGCCCAGCCTTGTGGATCTCGGAGGCGGCCACGGATTCGGGAAACGGCAGGTCGGGGTCTTCCACCATCACCCGGCGCAGGAGGGTTACGAACAGAATGCCGAGCGTGCCTCCGATCATCATCAGGGCCACAGACTTCCAGTATTCGGGAGTTCTGAAACTTGGCGTCAGGGTCGGCCACAGACCGGCCATGACGAAAGCGGGAATGGTGAAAATGGCTCCCGCCGCTACCGACTCGCCGATGGAGCCGACGGTCCGGGCGATGTTTTCTTCCAGCAGCGAACCCTTCATCAAGCGCAGCAGCGCCATCGAGATGACGGCCGCGGGATAGGTTGCGGCAATCGTCATTCCGGCCTTGAGACCTAGATACGCGTTGGCCGAGCCTAAGAGGGCGGTCAGGAACAGCCCGATCAGTACGGCGCGGAAGGTGAACTCCTTCATTTCCATCGATTCTGGAACGTAGGGACGATGCTGGCGTGGGGCTCCATTATTCACCGCGGGAGTGCTCATAAAGTCCTCGTGGTCATGGGAAATTTGATTGGAAATCTCATCGCCGATTCAGATTTATGGCGACGGCGCACATTAACATGCCGCAAGCCTGCTTTACAAGTGCAGCCGTCACGGAGCGCAAGCTTTCCTGCAATGGGATTTCCTTTACCCGCCACCCCATTCGTGCTAGCATCGGCCTGATTTTCGAACCATGTCGTCGTAAGAGGTGATTTCTTACAGCGATTGCTTCCGATGGGTTCCCGGGCTGAGTTTAATTATCTACATCTTCATAGGAGGTTCCTATGTTTCTGAGCAATAGAAATGCACATCTGTGCATGATAGTCGTTGCCGCTGTGCTGCTGGTCCCGTGTGCCGGGTGTGGCAGTAGCAGTTCCAATCCCAATCCCGACAACCTAACGCAAACCCAGGCTTCACAACTCGGGGCTGAAACATTTGATGACGCCTTTTCGGCTCTGGATTACGTTGTGCAATCGGCGGGACAAGTTGAAGACGTTGCGGGACAAGTTCCTGCCCCGTTGAATTTGGGCCGCAAGGCTAATCTACTGGCGGTTCTCCCCAAGAACAAGCACATCTCATCTGCGTTGTCCCCGGAAGGTGTCTCATGCACAGGTTCAAGTTGCACCATCACATCGGTTGTTTATGATTGCGCCTATGGGGGGACGATTACAGTCAACGGAAGCGAGAGTAAAACTACTTTGAACCTAACCTTCACACCAGCCAGCTGTTCCGATGGCACCCTCATCATGAATGGCAACCCGGACATAACCATGAACGCACAAGCAAGTGACAACGGCACAACCACAACCTTGAATTACAACATAGGCGGGGATGTTTCATTCGCGCCAGTTGAGACAGGTGCGTTCCCGACAGGGAGCTGCGGATCCAATCTATCAGTCAGTGCCTCTGTCACAGATGCCACCGAAACTATGACCAGTTGCTCGGTCAGTGGAACGATGTGCGGTTTAACGGTGAGCTATAGTTGCCTGGGATGAGACGGGACAAGCGGCTGGCCTGGCACTCGGAGATTTAACCTTTCGCGACAGCGCCAAAGACAGTTCGCAGACGGCAACCCTAAAGGGAAGCGGAGATTAAACCAGGTACGCGCTTAAAGCAAGCCCCACAACAATGTGGGGTTTTTCTTGTGTGGCTCCTGGCAGGCAGCGGAAAAACTCATCCGCGGCGTGGAAAGCTCACCTCAGGCGCTAAATCGCGAACATATTCTTAACGACTTGCGGCACTACTGAAGTCGCGCCCTTCCCAAAAACCTGCGCGAATCGGGGTTTTTCCGCAGTCAGCAGGCAAAGTCGACGACCAGAAACCGCCCTCTTTTTTTGAACCTTTTTGCCCAACTTTGCGTCTGAAGTAGGGTAAGAACGATTTGTCCTGGGAGGTATCGGATGCCTCGCCAGGCCGGGCTCTCTGGGATGAGATTTGTGGATGAATTCGTTTGCCGGGGATGTGGCGCGCAGGAAGCGTTCCGCTCCCGCCCTCGCGGTTTCTTTGAGAAATATGTGCTTCCCCTTTTTCTGCTGCGAACGGTCCGCTGTGCGGGCTGCTTCCAACGATCGTACGTCTTGCGGACCATTCCGGCGCTCGCACGAGTTCAGTCCAATCGCGAACAGCCGTCTTGAACAGTCACCGTCAACGAAGAACCAGTCGGCGGTTAGGAGCACTTACGCCCGCGACGGGCGGCGGCCGCGTTGCGCGGGGCGCGCGAGGCGGCTTATACTGACTTCGTGTAGCCCGGCGAAGCGTCATCAGCTTGCCGGGTGCGGGAGGCCGTCTTCAGCAGTAGCAGTAGTGGTACTGGGTTTCGAATACGGGCAGCCCAGGGCCTAGCGGCGGAACATGATTTGGCTGATCATGGTTTGGCAGATCATTCGTTCCCCGGCTTTGCCAGGCGCTCTCTTGCGGCCTTGTTCTTCACGTTTTTCCCTGCCGATTGCCGTATCTGCGGTTCCCCACTCCTGAGAGTTTCCCGCCTTCCTGTTTGTGAAAATTGTTTGCGCGCGCTGCGGCCGTTGCACGGGGAGTACTGCGTGGTCTGCGGACAAGCCTTGCGCCTCCCGGCCTGGATCGATAGCGCAGAGGCGGATGGTGCGGATCGAGAGGAACCTGAAGCCGAAGACCCGCGGTGCCCACTCTGCCGGCGCATTGATCCTCCGTTCGAACGGGCGGTTGCCTATGGCAGCTATGACGGCGGGCTGCGCGATCTGATCCATCTGCTCAAGTTTCAGCAGGTTCGTCCGGCGGCGGCGGTTCTGGGGCGCATGCTGGCGGGAACCATTGCCGGCACGGAAAAGGCTATGCCTGTGGGAACGATCGCGGTAGTTCCCGTCCCGCTGCATAAGCGCAAGCAGGCGCAGCGCGGATTCAATCAGGCGGAGGCGATAGCGCGGGCCGCGCTGAAGCAACTGTCGCGCCCGCAGAGGTTTGACCTGACGACGGGAGTCCTGGTCCGCCGCCGCGAAACTGGAAGCCAGATTGGCCTGACCAGCCATCAACGGCGCGAGAATTTGCGCGGCGCTTTTGCGGTCAGCGACCCAACGCGAATCCTTGGCCGCGACATCTTACTAATCGACGACGTCCTCACCACGGGAACCACGGCTTCCGAGTGTGCGCGGGTCCTGCTCCGCGCGGGAGCGGCGCGGGTCTGGGTTGCGACCGTGGCGCGAACGTTGAAAATCTACGATGTCATCTCGTTATCGGAAGAAGAGTTCTCAGTTCCCAGTTCGCAGTTCTCAGTGGATCCGCCCAGTTGCACTGAGAACCGAGAACTGAGAACTGAGAACTGACTTTATGTCGTTGCGCTTGCACAATTTCGGCGGAAGCATTTGGCCGCACCTCCCGGCGTCGCTGCTCGCTCCCGGAATGCACGCCGAAGGCGATGGCCACGCCTTGCACCAGCCGGTGCTGGTGCTCAACGCCTCCTACGAGCCGATCAATGTTTGTGCCGCGCGCCGCGCCATTGTGCTGGTGCTCAAGGGCGTCGCCATGACCGAAGAAGAGAATGGACATTTCCTGCACGCCGCCCGCGTTGCCATACGCGTACCTTCGGTGATCCGGCTGCTGGAGTATCGCCGCATTCCGCACCAGTCGCGGGCGTTGTCACGCAAGAATATCCTGCTGCGCGACCGCAACACCTGCCAGTATTGCAGCACCACGCTGCCATCCGGCGAACTGACGCTCGACCACGTGATTCCGCGTTCTCGCGGCGGGCTTTCCACCTGGGAGAACCTCGTCGCCTGTTGCCATCCCTGCAACCGCCGCAAAGGCAACCAGCTTCCTCACGAAGCCGGCATGAAACCCGCCCGCGAACCCCGCGCCTTCAACCTCCACACCAGCCGCCACATCATGCGCCTCATGGGGCATAGCGACGACAAATGGAGAAAATACCTGTTTTATTGAAGATTTCAAAGTTGCAAAGTTTCAAACTTAAATTGTCATCCTGAGCGAAGCGAAGGACCCGCTTTCTTTTGCACCAGCAAAAAAACGGACAGGTGGCCCATTCTAAATTTCGCGTTCTTTGCGAAATTTAGAGTGGGATGTTGGAGGATGATACAAACCCTGTAACCGGCTGTGACGTACGCTGGAGATCGAGTTAGAATAGGCGGCGCGAAAGCGCGGGGGGGAATGTGACAGCTATCAAACGGTTAAGAATTATCATTCCAACGGTACAGGTTCTATTGCTAGTTTTGTTGGCTGTTTTGCATCACATTCTCGAGATGCGATATATTACTCGGCCCGAATTTGTCGCGTACGCTAACGTCCCAATCCAGACTTTGCTAAAGTCCAATTATCCACTTGTGTTACTGTTGTTTCCGATTGGTTATGCCATCAATTACGTAGTTTCCAATTCCTATCTGAATTTACCCAGTGGAGTACCATTGGTGGCTATAGCTGTTGTGTTCGATCTTGCTGTCCTCACTAGCATTGCTTTTTTTTGGTATTTTGTGGTCGTTGAGATCGAAAAGAGGAATCATGGGAGCAGTTTAATAAGATTCTCGAGCCAGCCGCTTGAGATAGTAAAAGCAGTTGTTCTGATTGCGGCCGGAATTGGCGCCGTCGTTCTTGCCTGTTGGGATGCTCGTCGGCTACTGCTCCTCGGGCAACTGTATGGGCGAATGCTTTACTGGAGTGACATGATAAATGCCATAGTAGGTGGACTGTTTTTGCTGGCGTGGGCGGCTGTGCTAATCACAATATCCGTCAAGGACATCAAACTCGTACTTCGCAGGAATCAGAAAAGCTTGTCCGAGAGCTGACCTTGGTAGCGTTGGACGGCTGGCAGTAGTTACCCACCAAGAGAAGCCTGGTACCAGTTGCCAGGTTCGCGTCCGTTCTTAGGACACTAACCTGGGCCAGCCCCAACTTTCTTTCATCACATTTTTCTTGTACGCTCATCTTTCTTGTACGCTCATCACAGACTTGCACCCCAATCGGTGCGAAGATACCTCGATAGTGCATCATCGAGAAGTGCGCCCGTCTCCAGGGACGAACGCATTTCCGGCCGCGAATTTTTCACGCGCTCTTTGAAAACAAATGACAACAAATGGCCCCGGTCACCACCCCCGCAAGTGCACGCCAAACAGAAAAACTCAACGCTAAGTCCAATCTTTTGAATACTTTGCATGTAACTATCTTATTATCATCAACTTAACTCATTTTGGGGTAGGGGGGGTACCCCCCACAAATTGCCAAAGATGGGCACCTTGTACAGCAAGAGCTTCTACTGCGGTTTGGGCGGCTCCGCCGGCTTCTGTTCGTCCGCTTTCGGCGCCGCCTTCTGCACTTCCTGGCCTTCGTAGAGGATCTTCGATTTCGATCCGAAGCGCCTGTAGTTTGTGTATTTGACGATCTCGCGGATCTTCACGTCCTGCATGGAGAAGTGGAGAGTATCCTCGGCGCGCGTATACGTGGGGAACCAGTACTGGCCGTCAATCTGTTCGCGCCAAGTCGTGAACTTGGGAAACAGGTTTTCTTCTCCCTTTTTTTTGCGAATACCGGGCACGGTTTTGCCATAAGTTTCCACGATCTGAAAATCTTTGTTGTCCACCCAGATCCGGCCCTGGAAATAACGTTTCTTGCCGACGATCTGCTTGGGAGCAATATCGAAGACGTAGGTGTCGAGTTCATCCTGTTTCTGCTGGCCGACGTAGAGGATGTCGTATTCCCCGATTTCATCCGAGGTCAGCACGAACGGGAGGCGGTTCTCGATGTCGTCAAAGTCTTGCTCCGTCATAATAATGCCTCCCCGTTCTATCGTGGATTGGGGCGCATAGACCACGTTCTTGATCTTTCGTCCCTGGTCGTCGAAGGTCACGTCGAAGACCTGCTGATACATTCCACTCGGGGTGTCGCCGTCGAGCGTCATGACCTTGACGTCCTGCCGGAAGGTGTACTGATCGCGCGCGATCCGGAACTCCTTCTCCTTGGCGGCGAAGTGTTTGATGATTTCGTCAACCGTGACTCCCTTGGGCGGGGATTTGTCGAGCGCGCCTTCCTGCGCGCGCGCCGCCCCGGGCAAAATCATGACGGGCAACAGCAAGGTCAACAGTGCGGCCAACGAAAGAAGCAACGGGAGAGTCAAGCGCGCAGTTTGGGAGTGGGATCTCATAACCCTTATTCTAACGAAAAGGGAGGGCAGAAAGATTAACTGCAGCCTCCACCCCCAGGGCCGCCGTGCAGACGGCCGTTCGGAGGGGGTGGAAGACTGCGGTCCTGCCTGTTTCATTCGATGCGGGCGGCGTCGCAAGGTTTGCTGGATTTACTTTTCTTTACTTTTGGAGAGTTCTCAGTTCCCAGTTCCCAGTTCTCAGAAAAACCCAACGACTGGCCGGTTTTCACTGAGAACTGGGAACTGAGAACTGAGAACTTTCTTATGGCGTAAAATCGTCCATATTGGAGCCGCTGTGAGTTCGTTGTTGCCCATCTTTCCGCTCGAACTGGTGCTGCTGCCGGGGGTTCCGCTGCCGCTGCACATCTTCGAGCCGCGATACAAGGAAATGATCGCGGAATGCCTGGAACAGAAAAAGCCGTTCGGGGTGGTGCGGGCGTCGGGCGAAGGAGTGGCCGATATCGGCTGCACGGCCGAGATCGTCTCCGTCATCAAAAGATATGACGATGGACGTATGGACATTCTGACGCGCGGGGTCGAGCGCTTTGAGGTGATCCAGGTCAATCAAGAGCGATCTTTTCCGCAGGCCGAAATCTCGGTGGTGCAAGATGAAGATGAAGACGAAGATGAAGGCCAGCCGGCAGCCCAGATGGTAACGCAGGCCCTGCGTTTGCACGCGGAGATTGCAAAACTCTCCGGGGTCGATCCCTTCGGCACCGGCAACGATGCCGGCAATCTTTCTTTTCTGCTCGCCGGATCGCTGCCGCTCGATCTCGACTTCAAGCAGGGGCTGCTCTCGACTCGGTCGGAAGCCAAACGACTGGAGGCGGTGGTCGGTTATCTCGAGGCCATTCTCCCCGGCCTGCGGCGGGCAGCAAAAGCCCGGTGGAACTAGCTTTTGCTGTCAGCTATCAGTTTTCAGTTGAACCGGCTTTTCTGAGGGTTTTCCAGCGGCAGAGGTCGAATTACCCAAGTAACGCTCGGAGTGAAACTGGGCGCAGCTTCGGTGTAAGATCGCTTCAGGATCTTTTGTTTGGAGACGTTATGAAACGAATTGCCGCTTTCATGCTGCTGGTTGCCTTCAGTCTTGCGGGGGTAATACCGGTGCAGGCTCAACGCATCAGTCCCCAGGAAAATGCGCGCCGGTCGCAAAAGGCCGCGAAGAAGCAGCAAAAGGCATACAAGAAAGCCGTGAAGAAACAGGCGAAGGCAAACCGGAAGGCGGCCAAGAGGGCGCACCGCAGCTATCGCTAACCTTTCCGCGTTGGCGCTGGCCCGGTATCGCGGGTTGGCCCAGCGCGTCGATCCAATCGCGGCCTCCCGCAACATTCTCATTGCAAAGAACGCAGTGCGCGGGGCCCTCCCGACTTCACCGGTTGGCCAAGACTGGCACCTGGCGCGCTTTCAGCAGGGCCTCGTCGGCAGTCACCAGGGTCAGATCGAACACCCGCGCCGTTGCCACCAGAAAACGGTCGGCGGGGTCGCGGTGAGGAAGGCGCACGCGTGCGGTTTCTTGCGCGACCTGGTAAGTGATCGGAGCTTCGCGCATGGGAACTGCGTCCAGCGCATTGGCGATCCACGCCTGGGGATTGGGATGAAGAGCGAGCCTACGCTTCTCGGAAAGAGTCAGCACTTCCCACAACGAAATAGGAGAAAGCCACAACTCGTTGCCGGGATCCTCAAGCGCGGCAATCGAGCGAGCCGAAAGGCGTGCTCGATCGAGGGCGCTCCACACCCAGATGTGAGTATCGAGCAGCAGCCTCATCGGCCGAGTGCCTCCCACTCGTCTTCTTCGCTGGCGGGAGAAACAATGTCGCCGGTGATTTGACCAGTTCCTGCCAGACAACCTACCCAGCGCTTCGGCTTTCTGGACGCATAAGGAGGGACGACCTCAGCCACCGGCTTGCCGAAACGCGTCACCAGAACGGTCTTTCCGGTCTTGCGTACGTCTTCGAGCACGGCCAGGCAAGTGGCTTTGAACTTGGAAATGGCAATTTCTTCCATGTTGGATCTCCCTAGACAATCGTACTATGGTCAACGACCATGGTCAAGATGCGAAAGGCGCTTCTTCGGTCGTCGGCTGCCCGCACGGTCTGCCGATTCATCACAAATACACGGTGACCGCCGGCACATCCACGTCATTCATAACGCGCTAGTCTGATTCCACTCCCAGGGCCACTCCCGGTCCGGTCCCCTCCAGAAAGAGACTGACTATGCCTGCGTCACGATGCGTGTTGGCCGTCGCACTCAATTGCCTGTCGATCTTTTGCCTGTCGAGCTTTGCGGCGGCGCAGCAATCGGATCAAGCCGCCGCTGAGCGCGTTCTCGGTCCGCAATGGAAACAGCTTTCGCGCCGGGCTGGGATGATATTCGCCGGCACCGTGCTCGCCGCGCCGATTCAAAATTCGACGGCGCAAACTGTGAAAACAAGGGCGGCGGCTGCCAATCGCCCGAATCTGGGAACGACTCTCGCTGTGGAGTTGAGGTTTCGCGTGGACGAGGCGATAGCCGGGGTCGAGCACGGGCAGATTCTCAGCGTTCACGAGTGGGCGGGAGCATGGTCGATGCATCGGCGCATGACCAGCGGCCAGCGCATTTTGATCTTTCTATATCCGCCGAGCCGGTTGGGCCTGACCAGCCCTGTCGGTGGATCACTCGGCCAGGTTGCGCTCGATGCGAGCGGAAAAAACGTAATCGAGCGTAGGGGTGTCGCCGCCATTAACCTGCAAAACGCGTCGGCGCCACGGTCGCGCGCGCCGGTCGATCGCGGGAACGCCAGCGTCACGAACGTCAGCGTCGTTCAACTGGAGCGGGCGATCCGCGGCGCCCGAGAGGAGTGAACTATGTGCTCACAAATCATGTCCTGGCAAATCCTGCGCCGGCGAATTATAGTGGTTGCCGTTTTTCTGCTTTGTAGTACGGTTGCTAGCCGAGCCGGAGGCCCGGCTTTTGTGGCGGGCTCCGGCTACAATGCCGGAGTCGAAGGCCAGGCGCTGATTTGGGCGAACGGTTCGGTAGAGTATTTCACCGACCAGGGAAACCTGAGCCCGATTCTCGCCGGCGCGCAGGCCGATGCTATGGTTGCCTCCGCTTTCGGCGTCTGGACCGGCATTCCCGGCGTTGCTCTCACCGCGACGCAAGGCGGACATCTTGCCGAAGACGTGAACGGCAGCAATATTGTGGTCACCAGCGGAGTGATCGCCGCTCCGGCTGACATTACTTCCGCAGCCACGGGCACTCCCGTCGGAATTGTTTACGACTACGACGGAACGGTCACCGACGCGCTGCTGGGCGAAGGCGCGGGCGGTTTGGAAGATTGCTTTACCAACGCCGTCTATGGCGGGCCGGACAACTTTTCGACGAGCGGGAACATCGTGCACTCGCTCGTGGTGATCAACGGTGTCTGCGCGGCCACCAGCGCGCAGTTGCCGGACGTGCAATACCGGTTGGTGCGCGTGCTGGGGCGCACGATTGGCTTGGGATGGTCGCAGGCCAATCTGAACGTGCTGACCGATCCCCCCGCATCCAGCGACGATCTTGCGGGATTTCCCGTGATGCACTTTAGCGATCCGATTAGCTGCGTACCCATCACGGCCTGCTATCCCAGCCCTGCCGTCCCCAAGATGGATGACGCCGACGCGCTGGCGCGGCTTTATCCCGGCAGCGTGCGAATGGCGGGCAGAATTTACGGCAGCGTGTATTTCACCGATGCACCCGGGAATGCAGCGCAGCCGATGCAGGGCGTCAACGTGGCGGCCCGGTTGATCGACGGATCGGGCCATCCGTCGGGGCAATATGTTGTGACTACCGTTTCTGGATTTTTGTTTTGCGGCAACGCCGGCAACATTATCGATGGATACGTGGACGCGAATGGCCTTCCCTATGACCGATGGGGTTCCAACGATCCTGCGCTCGAAGGCTTTTTCGATCTCGGCCAACTGACGATTCCGGCCGGGCAAAGCACCGCCGAGTACCAGCTAAGCGTGGAAGCGCTGGATCCGATGTGGTCGGAAGGTGTCGAACCGTATGGTTCCACACAGGTAGCGCCGTCGGGCTCGTTCGCTCCAGTGGTGGTCACCGTGACGAATGGATCGAATACCGAGCAGGACATTCTGATGTTGCAGAGTGAAATTGCGCAAACCCATCCCGGCAGCGCTTCGACCTACGCGAATCCAGCAAGGCTTCCGCAGGGCGGCGGATGGGGATCGTGGATTTCCGGTTACGCCAGCGCCGATTGGTTCGAGTTCGCAGCGCAGGCGAACCGGACGGCTTCGGTCGCGGTGACCGCCCTTGACGAAACGGGCGCGCCGACCGAAGGCAAATTGTTGCCGGTGATTGGGATTTGGGAATTGAGCGACCAGACCGGCGACCCCGCGCCTGCGTCAACGCCCTCGGCATTCAACTCCACGACTTTTGGAATGACGCGACTGGACGCGCAATTCAGCGTGTCGGAGATGTACCGGCTGGGAGTGGCCGATTTCCGCGGCGATGGCCGTCCCGACTACTACTATCAAGCCAGCCTGCTTTATTCGGATACGATTGCGCCGGCGCGGCTGAGCGTGGCGGGCGGCGTCGCCACTCTGAATGGAGTCGGCTTCAATCCCGGACAGCAGGTGGCAGTTTGCACTTCGATTTCGGCGTATGGAAGTTGTGTGGGCGGGAACAACGCCAACACGCTGTCCGCATCCGCGAGCCAGATCGAGATGACCGTGCCTGCCGGATCGCAGGACGGAGTTGTTTCCGTCCAGATCACCGATCCGGTGAGCACCGCTTTTTCCCAAATGATTGGCGCGCTGACCTATGGCGCTCTGCCCACCGACCTCTTGCTGCTGCTGCAAGGCGCGGAGCCGGCAACGCCAGTGGGGTCCGCGGCCGCCAACCCAATTCGCGTGCGGGCGGTTGCCGCCGATGGAGTTACGCCGGTAAACGGGGCGACGATTGCCTGGAGCAGCGTGACCAACGGCGTGCAGTTCTCAGTGTGCAACGGAGGCGTTTCGTGTTCGGTGCTGAGCGACGAAGCGGGAGAATCTTGGAGCTGGGTGACTCCCACCGCGACCGGGCCGAACATGATCACGATCGCGCTGGCGCCGGCATCGTATTCTCCGCCGCAGTCGCAACAGGCGACGGTGGTGGGGGCCTCGTCCGCGCTCAGCCTGGCTGCGCTAACGCCCACGCACTGGATTGGCCAGGGCGCGACCATCGCAGTTCCACTCACCGTCGAAGCGCTCAACCAAAACGGCGTGCCTCAGGCGAATGTCTCGGTCAATTTTACGGTTACCCAGGGTGCAGCTTCCCTTTCGGCGGCGAGTGTGACCACGAGCAGCGCGGGATTGGCAACCGTGACGGCCCAACTCACGAATCAGAATGCCAGTGTGGAAGTGAGCGCTTGCGAGGCTCCGAACAATGCTCCATGCAGCAGCCAGCCTTTCATTTTGTACGCGACGCCCGCCTCGTTCTGGACGCTGGAGACGGTGGGCGGATCGTCGCAGTTCGTGTTGACAGGGCACTCGTTTCAGCCTCTGGTCATGCGGGTGACGGACGGTTCGAGCTCCGATAATCCGGTGATGGGAGTGAACACGACGTTTGCGACGACGCTGGCACGGGTCAGTTCGGGCAGCGGGGGTGGGAGAACGCCCGTCCTGTTGGGATCGTCGCAGGCGCAACTCGTCAGCGATCAGAATGGCCTCGCTTCCATCGTGCCCTCCGCTGAGAACGTTGGCCCGTGCGATGTCTTCATCACGGTCAGCGCGGGATCCGCGAGCACGCAGTTTCAGATGGAAAGTCTGGCGGCAATGGTTCCGGAGCAGCCGGCGCCCGGCCCAGCCAAGGTTCCCGCGCCGAGGCCTGGTCCGCACTTGGCTTCAAATTCTGGTCCGCAACCGTCCGCCCCCCAATTCTCGCTGGGAACGCTGTTTGTTTATCCCGAGGGCGTTCCAAACGACGACCCGCCGCCGGATTCGCCGGTGAGCGCGGGCCCGGATTTATCGACGGACGGAGCTTCCAGCGATCGGGAAGTCTCAGCGCCGCCGGTTCCGGCAGTCAGCGAGCGTCCTGTTTCTCCGCCATCCGCAAATCTGAAGCCGGACGAAACCAAAGCTCCTAAAAAAATGGCGCAAACTGAGGGCGAAGCTGCCCTCACCAACGTCCCCATCCCTGTGGAGACCCAGCCTGAACCTGCTGCAAGCAGTCGGCTTTCGGACGACAAACGAAGTTGCCGGGAACTGGCCGGGGATCGCCCCCTGCCCTGATTCGTCGGTCACGCTTCGTTGGCCTCGCCGTTGGATCTGCCCGGTTTTAGGTTGCAAAGTCAAAGCTCTGACGTTACCTTCGCCATTATGCCGTCGGGCACAGTAATGACAAGCGGTGGTGAGAATGGGGCAGGAATCTCGACCGTCAGAGTGGCGTTGCTGTTTTGCGTTTTCTTCTTGATCGCTTGCGGCCTGGGATATCCCGTGCTTAACCGGTTCGACCCGCGCCAGACGCCGGGGCTTAGCGACGTGAAAGCCTACGCGTCGCTCGTGGCCGGGACAGCCAACCTCGACGCCACAGACAAGCTTTACCGCGGATTCCGCGTGCTTGTCCCGTGGGTCGCCAGGCCTTTCTACTGGCTCGCGCGAGGACGGGTCGCAACCTGGGACCCGGTGATGTTCGGGCTTCTGGTTGCCGACTCCCTGTTTGTTGCCGGGACCGCCGTTCTTATCGTCATTCTCGGGAACCGTCTACTGGGACGTTCCGCAGTTGGATTGGTTGGCGCTTTGCTGTACCTGGTCAACTTTGCCGTCCCCAATCTTCGCCTGGTTGGGCTGGTGGATGCCGGCGAAGGCTTCTTCCTGCTAGCTCTGCTGTGGAGTTTGTGGGAGTCCGAGCTGTGGGCCTTGCCTTTGATTGCCGTGCTCGGAGCGCTGACCAAGGAATCGTTCATCCCCTTCAGTATGGTTCTGACAGCCGCCTGGTGGCTGTTAATTTGGCGGTTCTCAAACCTGCCCGACCACAATCCAAATGGCAATCGCGCACGAAATCATTCTCTTTCCAGCGCAGCCTGGATCCTCACCAGTTGGATGGCAAGTCTGGCTGCGATGGTCGGGCTGCAGTGGTCGATGACCGGCAGCTTTGTAAGTCCATTGCAGTTTGGGCTCGCGCTTCACCGCAGCGGCGGCTACAACCTCGCGGTTTCGCTGCACGATCGAAATCTCTGGTACATCTTTTTGTGGCTATTGCCTACCGCCATCCCGAACCTGAAACGCTTTCCAAAATCGTGGCTCATTCCAGTCGGCGCGGCTTCTGCCATGGCATTCATCCTGGACGCGTATTTTGGGGGCACGCCGGGGGCCGCGGGCAGAGCCGTCTTTAGCATCGCTGGTCCGGTGCTCAGCCTGTCGTCGGCGCTGTTTCTGTTGCGGATTGCCGGCTAGTACAGTGACGGCGTGAATATTACCTTGGTTGCTCCACGCTGGTTGGTGGAGAGCCGGGCGTCCCCGCCCGGCTGGACGGGCGAGACGCCCGGCCCTCCATCAGATGACTCACCATGCGGTCAGCCTACTCCACCACCAGCACCACGAACGAATCCGGCTCCATCTTCCTCTCCGGACGCGGCCCCACGTTTGCGGTTACGGTGAACAGGCGATGCGTTTTGGCATCAACGGCCATGGTGCGCGCTCCCTTTTGGGTGGTCACGGTCTGTGCCACGCTGAACTTATCCGCGCCATCTTCCCGAATCACCGTGATCGTGCCATCTCCGGCCGAGGCAAACGCAAGCCCAAGCCCGGCATCGAATCCGGTCGCATCGCAGCCCTCTCCAATAGCGGGAGTCGCCACCACTTTTCCGCTGTCCGCATCGACGATTGCCATCTTCTTGTTTCCGCTGCAGCCGGCAAACAGGCGCCGGTTTTTGCGGTCGATCGACAGGCCAGTCGGCGAATCGCAGTCCGTCAGCTTCCAGCGCGACTTCACGGTGAGCTTCTGCGGATCGAAAGCCACCAATTCCGACGTGTCTTCGATATTCACGAACACGGTGCCCTTTTCGTCGGTCGCGGCAAACTCAGGCTTCCCGCCCAGATCGATCTTGCCCACCACCTCGCCCTTGGACGCATCCACGGCCGTGGTGTCATGGCCTTTTCCATCAAAAGTAAAAACGCGCTTCGAAAACGGGTCATACAGAATGGCGTCGGGGCCGCTGCCGACCTTGATCTTCTTCTCGACCGCCAGCGATTTCAGATCGAAGACGCTGACCGTATCTTCGCGGCCGTTGCTGGTGAATCCGCGGCCGATTTCCGCAGCCAGCGCTATGCCATGCACGCCCTGCGTATCCGGAATCTCGCCCACCTGCTTGCCCGACTCGGTATCGATGACCATCACCCGCGTGGCCCGCGCAATGAACAAGCGATGTCCATCGCTGTCGGCCGTCAGATAATCCCACCAGCCATCGCCGCCCAGTTTCCATGTTTTAGTGACCTTGTAGTCCGCACCAGCCGCCACCGTCGCCGTCGTCAGCAATACCGTGGCCGCGAGCAAAATCAGAGAGATTCCTACCGCTGTTCGCATGTCCATAGCCTCCGCCTGATCCCAGTGTAGATGAAAACCAGCCAGGCTCGCCTCCGTCAATCAACCCCGGCGGCTGAATTCTGGCCCTGAAATACCGATTGCAACCGCTACCCACAAGTGTGCAAACAATTGCCCTTACCCCTCGCCAACCCTTGAATAACGGCCATTTCACCCCGGCAAAGTTTGGCACCGGGCTTGCTCTTATAGTCGATGGAGCAGCCACACCCGCCTTCGTGTCGACGGATGATCCCCGCTCCACCATCGGAGACCCTACGATGAAAAAGACCCTGTTCCTGCTCTGCCTGCTTTGCACCACTGCGGCATTTGCGCAGCGCGTCGCATCTGTCAGCGCTGAACCCCAGGCCTACCAGTTTCCGACTCATGAGGCGCACGCGTCGTACACACCCATGACTCAGGAGAAGAGCGTACTCGGCGGCACAAATTACACGACCGCCCAGGGAGAAAGGCCGGCGTCGGATTTCCCGCAGGCAGAACAGGTCTCTCTCGGCGCTTATGCCCGCGAAATCAGGGAGCAGCACGCGCAGTTGAAAAAAGCCCGGGTCGTCTGGGTGAACCAGTAAACCTCCGGAGCGCGCACTCCTGTCCACGACAATGCGCCGTCAGTACAATTCGTTTCGCCATCTTCATGGATATCTCCTCCCGCGCACCGGCGCTTGTCGTTCGATGCCCTTGAGAAAAGAAATGTTAACCTAGCACACAGTCAATGACTATCCCGGACTTCAACATCCTGGAATTCACCGGCGCCGTGGGCATCGTATCCTTCGCCGCCGGATTTCTCGGATCGCTCACCGGCCTCGGTGGCGGCGTCGTTCTCGTACCCCTGCTCACTATTTTCTTTCATGTTGATATCCGCTACGCCATCGGAGCCTCGCTCGTCTCGGTGATAGCGACCTCCTCCGGCGCCGCCGCTTCCTATGTGAAAGAAGGGTTCTCCAACATTCGCATTGGCATGTTTCTGGAAATCGCCACCACCCTGGGAGCGCTGCTGGGGGCCTTCCTGGCCACCCACATCCCGACCAGCGCCCTGGCTATTGTATTTGGAGCCGTGCTGCTCTACTCGGCCTATGTTTCCCGCAAGGTGCGCACCCAGGCCCAACGCAGCCTGCCGCCCGATCCGCTGGCGACCCGCCTCCGTCTGAACGGCAGTTTCCCCGACATCGAAGGGCCGCGTAGTTACAACGTGCAGCGCGTTCCCGCCGGCTTCAGCCTGATGTTCGGTGCCGGCGCGCTCTCCGGACTGCTTGGCATCGGCTCCGGGGCGGTCAAAGTGCTCGCCATGGACCAGGCCATGCAGATCCCGTTCAAGGTTTCCACCACTACCAGCAACTTCATGATCGGAGTGACCGCCGCGGCCAGCGCCGGTATTTACCTCAGCCGCGGATACGTCGATCCCGGCCTCGCCATGCCCGTCATGTTGGGAGTGCTGGCCGGCTCGTTGCTGGGCAGCCGCATTCTGGTCAAAGCGGAAACCAAATCGCTTCGCCTCGTCTTCAGCGTGGTGATTCTCGTTCTCGGACTGCAAATGCTCTACAAAGGAATCTGGGGGGCCATGTGATGCCCGCTACCCATAAGCCCGCGCGCCAGCCGCAGTCGTTCCGTCCCCAACCGTGGCCCCAACCGTGGAAAGACCGCCGCATCGAAGTCGTCCTCGGCAACCTGCTCCGCGCCGGAGTCCTGATCTCCGCCGCCGTCGTTCTCTGGGGAGCGTCGATCTACCTCTTCCGCCACGCCGACGAACCCGCCAATTACCGCGTCTTCAAGGGAGAGCCTTCCGAGTTCCGCACCATCCCCGGAGTCGTCCGCAGCGTCATCAGCGGCCAGGGCCGAGGCTGGATCCAGCTCGGATTGCTCCTCCTCATCGCCACCCCCATCGCCCGCGTGGCGTCCTCCATCGTGGGATTCGCCCTCGAACGAGACCGCTTGTACGTGGCCTTCACCCTGACCGTGTTCGTCATTCTCCTCTACAGCCTCTTGGGCTCTGGCCTTGGGGTGTAGGCCGCTACACAAGCCCACGCGTTCACCCTGAGCGGTCCACGGTCACGACAATCCTGAATTTGCAATAGGCGTGGAGCAGTTGCCTCCTGCGGCAGCGGCGCTCCGCAAATAGCACCGGGATACGGGAACTAAAAAAAGGAGCCGGAGGACCGGCTCCCTGTGATGCAAGCAATGCAAGACTAGAAGCTGAACTGCAACCCGAAGCGGATGTGGCGTGAGATTTGCCAGAGGTTCGGTTTGCCGTATTGTGAGTTCAGCGGCACGCCGCTCGCTGTGATCGCCGCCTGCGCGTCGTACCCGGTTTCAACTTGCTGATAAAAAGCAGCGCCTGCGCCGAAAATTTGATATTGGAACAACGCGGATGGGTAAATGTCCGAGTTCAAACTCCCCCAGTACGAGGTGACGGAGTGCTGGTTGAGCAGGTTGGTAAAGGTTCCGTTAAAGCTGAGAACCTGGTGATCATTGTTCTTGTTCACCTTGAAGGTATGTGTAAAGTTGAAATCGGTCTGCGTGTACCAGGGTGTGCGGCGGGAATAGGTGTTGCCAAGGATTGTGTTCCCGTTCGCATCGCTGGTAGCGTTAATCCAGTTGCCGCGGCCCCAGATGTAGGTGGCTTCGACGGGGTCGATGCCGTTCCCATAGCCCAGGTCAGCGTACGAGCTCACCGGGCTGCCCTGGTAGGCAACCTGAAAGAGTCCGAAGGTTGTGGTCATGCCTTTCCAGGGTACCGCGTAATACACGTTGCCCTTGAGGGCACTGGGACGATCCGTCGGCAAAGGCCCGTCGTTAGACTTGCCGTTGGCGCCGAAGTAATAGAACGGCTCGTCGAAGGCACGGGTGGTGTCGGGCGAGTTGCGTCCGGTCGTACCGCCATCGATCTGGTCGGTGGTGGTCAGGCCGGTATAGTTGCCCCACAGGCGGCTCCAAGTGTAGCTGAACATTCCCGCCCAGCCTTTGCTCGTAGTCTTAGTCAGCCGGAGTTCCAGGCCGTCGTAGTCGCGGATCGCCTTGGGGTTGGCTGGGCACCCGGTACAGGTGCCGAACTGTTCATTGGGGTTACCGTTAAACGCGGCTGTCCCAGGGCCGTAGGCATCGCCAATCGAGGTCAGGTAGTTGGCGTAGCCGTTCAATGTACTGTTCACACCCTGGCCAGGATTGACGATGGTGTAAATTTCGAAAGCGGCCTTGTCGGCCAACGAAGCGTCCTCAATCACGTGGTCGAGTCGGCGACGATCGTAGCGCGCTTCGAAAGCCCAGTCCCTGTGAATCTGGTAATCCACGCCGCCAACGTACTCGTGCTGGCGATAAGGCTTTACGTTAGGCGCGACCGGCTCCTCCGGGCGATAGTTGACGTTTTCAATCAACTGAACGCCGGTAGCGCTGTCCGACAGGGATGGCGGAGGGTTGGGAGTAGAGAAGACGGCCCCGACGTTGGACACGCCTGTTGGGCAAGCGCGGCCGGCCGCGTTGAAGACCGTATTGATATCGGAGACGCTGAACCCTGCGGACGTCCCATCTGAATTCAGCGGATAGGTGCAATCCTCGTATCCCTGCGCGCCCCACGAAGTCTGGGCGATCAGTAGCTTCATGACGTCGTTCGTGACGCCATAGCTGCCAAAGATCTTCAGCTTGCCGTCTTTCGATCCCCATGCCGCTCCCAAACGAGGTTCAATCTTATCGCTCCATCCGAAGTTGATGGAGCTGATCGCAACCCCTATTCCTGCGGGAGCAGGCAGGCTTTCCCTCTCGATACGGAGGCCGAGGTTGAGAGTTAGACCGTGCCCTATGGTCCAGGCATCCTGCACGAATAAGGCATGGTTATTATCGGAGGCGGGCACCACTTTGCCAGCCGGTGTTTTCAGGATGGTTGCGAAGTCCTGGATCGTCACATAGCCGTACTGGCCGGCGCAGTTTCCCCATTCGCCCACCAGTCCTGTCGTTATCGAGCCCGTCGTGGGTCCGTTACAGTTTTGGCCGCCGAAGGCTGTGGCCGACCCATAGGACTCCTTGTTGCCGAGGTATACGTAACCGAAGGGTATGTTGCCGTTCTGGTCGATTATGTTCGACAAATGGTTGAGCTGGTACCCCGCTTTGATGTTGTGGGTACCCGCCCGGCCGCCCTTGAAGAAGGCTACGTCTTCATCGAACTGGTAGTGCTTATTGGCGTTGTACAAAGTATAGGTCGAATCGTAGACGCCAGTGGTCGTGCCGCCTGGCACCTGCAAGCTGGCAGGCAGGGGATTGCCCCCATTCGGGCATCCGGCGACGCCGGTGACAGGTGAGTTATCACAACCGCCCTTGCCACCGTTGTAGAACTGAAGGTTTACACCCGTGGTTGGCCAGCCAAAGTCGTGATAGTTATTGAAATAGTAGCCAAAGCGGGTGGTGGCGACGATCTTCGGGGTCAGGGTGAGGTCAGCGCCGAAGTTGTACGTCGAGTTCGGGGCCGCGTAGCCCAAGCCGTGTGAAAACTCCGCGAAGGGAGTGAAGATCGACTCGTTTAGATACGTAGCCGACTGCGCGTTGATTGGGTCTCGTCCCGGCAAACTGTCCCCGCTCTCGCGCGCGTACTGGTAGAGCCATGAACCGAAGAGGCGAATCTTTTGCGTCAGATAGGCGTCAATGCGGGCAGTACCGAAGTACTGCTGGTTGTCCTGGTCGAATACTTGATTACCAAGCGCTGAATTCGGACAACCGCCAAGATTTGTACACAGGGGTTCTGGATCGAAGTTCACAGTTCGTGCCGTGCTGTTGTACTGCGGCGCAAAACCCAGGAAGAACCACACGCGGTCTTTTACGAGCGGACCGCCAAGGGTAACGCCGGGCTCAGCGGTCTTAAAGTGGTCTTTCTTCGGCAGGTAGGTCTGTGAATCAATGTCAGGACTGGTGACAAGTTGCAACGGATCGTAACGCAAGGTGCCGTTCGGAGAACCGTCCATCCCGGAGGATTCATAGGTGGCGAAAATGGCGCCGTGGATCGCATTGCTGCCCTTCTTCATGACGACGTTGACTACGCCGCCCAGGGCGCCACCGTGTTCAGCCTCGATGCCCGAGCTCTTGACCTGGACTTCCTGAATGAACTGGAAGGGGACATTGGCATTGGAAGCGCCGCCGGAGATGTTCTCCGTGTCTTGGCCTTCCACAAGGTAGCTGTTCTCGGAATCGGCGCCGCCGCCGACGGAGAAACCGACGGCCAAACCGTTGCCGCTGCTGCCCGGCATGTTGCCGCCGCCGCCGCCGGCCCCCATGCCGCCATTGGTATTCCCGGCAAGAGGCTCGTTACGAGCCATCGGCGCGTACTGAATGACCGACTGGAAGCTATAACCATGAGGGGTATCATCCAACGCTTCGCTGGTGATGTTGGTTTGGTTGGTATTGGTGGTGGTATCAATCACCGGCGCCGCGCCGGTCACTTCAACCACAGTTGAACTTGTGCCCACGGCAAGCTTGAGGTCAACCGTAGGAAGGTGGCCGACTTCGATAACCAGGCCCTCGCGTTTCTCGGTCGAGAAGCCCTGCGCGGTGACCGTGACCGAATACGTGCCCGGCGGCAGGTTGGCAAAACGGTAGTATCCGCTGCCGTCCGTCTCCGCCACTTTCTTGCCCACCAGTGACGAACCGGTCAATTCCAGCTTCGCGTGCGATACCACCGCGCCCGACGGATCTTTCACCGTACCCTGCAAGCCGCCGGTGGTTTCCTGGGCGAACGCGCCCGCTACCGCGAACGCGAGTAGAACGCATGCCAACAGAACGAGAGTTCTAGTGCTGCGGAATGTAGATCCCATTGAAATCTCCTGTTTGGTTTTTTAAACCTGAAATGCGATCAATTGACTGACGTTATTTGTGTGGGGAAGGCCTGAAATCGGCACACCATCCCCCCAAGTTCGCACTAAAGTAACCAGCGAGTGGATGCAATCTGTATTCCAAAAAAGGAATCAAATAAAGCCCTATTTTTCAATGACATAGATTTATCGCGCGAGAATTGTACAATTTATGGGAGACGCAGTATCCATTTTTTTATGAAAATATGCAGATTGTCAGGCGGGGCGGGGCTAGGTTAGGCGATTGGGTGCGCATTTTCAGGCGAGGATGGAGTCGTCGAGCCGTTTGCGATGGAAGTCAGCGACGGCCTCCACGAACGCGACGACCAGCGGATGGGGCGCGTCTTCGCGCGACGAGAGCTGGGGTTGGAACAACGTCGCGACATAAAACAAGTGTGCGGGAGATTCGATGGCCCGGCACTCTTCCTCGGGGCCGCGGGCCACGATCGGAAAGCCGGCTTCCATCGCCATCCATTCGAACTCGGGATTCATCTCGAAGTTGCAGAGGAATTCTTCCTCAATGGTTTCTTGCCCATAAAACGCCGCCAGGTAGGAGCCGGGGCGGAGGCGAATGTGCCCGACTTTCCCGGAGAGCTTGGGCGCCTTCGGATCGGGATTCGGGACCGCGCAGGCTACCGGAGAGATGACGATGTTCTTGGCCTGCGGGTCTTCTTCGGAGGTCGTGGCGTCGGCGATGCCGAGCACGTTGCGGGCGCACTCGATGAGCGCGTACTGAAAGCCTCCGCAGGTGCCGAGAAACGGCCGGTCGTGGACGCGGGCGAACTCGATGCCTTTGAGCATGCCGTCGAAGCTTTTGTAGGGACTGCCGGGCGAGGCCCACAGTCCATCGAAGGAATCGAGCGTGGCGTCGGCGCCCGGCTCGACAAGCGCCGGCGTCGGAAGCCAGGCCGTCTCCAGCGTAAGCTGGAGCTTCCGCGCCGCGTGCTGGAGCGAATCGTTGGTCGCGTGATGGGAACGGAAGTCGGGATTGAAGTCGCCGAGAATCCCGATCCGGACGGATTCGTTCACAGGGGTCATTCTAAATTAGCGGTCGGCACTTGGCATTGAGCAGTTAGCTACCCGCTGCGGCCAAAAGCCAGCCGCCGGCTACAGGCGGTGCATCTGGGCCAGCAGCGTGTAGAGGCCGAGCAGCGTCATGGCAGCGCCTCCCGCGAGCAAGGCGGCGGATTTCCAGGCGAGCGCCACCACGAATTCCTTCTGGCTGCGGAAGGAGATTGCGAACATGGCATCATCCGCGCCTTTCATCAGCACCACGGGCGGAGTGAGATTGACGGTGGATGAATCGGGCTGGTTTTCGTCGGGCTGTGCTTCGTCTGGCCGCGCTGCGTGCGAAACCACTTCGTGCAGGCGCAGCGCAGCATAGGCGGAAATGGGTGCGGACGGCGCGTTCTCTTCGAGGGCCACGGTTTGACGGGTGATTCCGGCGGCCGACCACGCCTCCGGTTTGGCGATGCCGGCGCGGCTGAGCGCGGCCGCTATTTTTGCCTGTTGGCTCATTTCCCGGGACGAACGGGGAGCCGCGCCGCTCTCAAGCCTGATGATCTGCGGCGCGGGAGCCTTCCCGGGAAAATCGTCCGCAGCCCGATTGCGCGCGTGGTCGTTGTGCAAGCCAGCGTTGTGCGGCGCCAGTGGACGCACCTGGACGCCGGGATTTTCCATCAGCGTTCCGCTGACGAAGAGCGCATCTTCGGGCTCGACCAAACGTTCTTCGATGCGCACGCGGCCCGCCGGGAATGCCCCGTGGCGCGAAAGAAAAGCGCCAATGCGCACGGCAACACTCTCCGGGTTCGACGAGAGAAAATCCTGCGAGAAAAGTGATGCGTCATATTCTTCGCGGAAGTCATCGCGCAGGTCGAGATCGGCTCCCAGCGGTTCGACCAGCAACCGCCCGGTCGAGTCGGCGATGAAGAAGGGCAGGTGCAGAGTTTCATCCGCAACTTTTTCCCATTCCTTCTTGCCGTCGCGCTGCTCCCATGCCCTGGCGTGGTAGAGAAAACACGGCTTGCCGGTGACCGGCGCCGGCATGGTGTAAGGACCGGCGGCCGCGCCATTGACTTCGAGCAGTCCCAGGGCTGCGTCGCGAATCCTGGAGGTTGGTGTGGCCAGCAATAAACGCTTGCGGACGAGCATTTGGAATCCGGCAACGAAAAAACACAAGCCGCCGGCAATCGCGATAGCCGACAGAATCGTGAGGTAGTCGATCGGGATGAACAAGGAAAGGCAGACAGTCACAGTGCTTTTCTAAAGTGCCTCGGATGATCTGATATCTAGGATAAGAAGAGATTTCAATTAGGACACGGAGAAAGCGGCGGCGCGGTCTTACGGAAGTAACGGGACAGGGCATTTCCCGCAGTAGCGTAGAATGCGTTCCCTACCCGATCGAGCGCGAGTGGTAGCATTTCTTAGCCGGTGAGATGCCGGCGCTAGCATTCCACATGCCTACGTTCTGCGACGTCGCCCTCGCCGTGCCGCTCGACATGGCGTTCACCTATGCGATTCCTCCGGGCATGGAGCCGGTCGTCGGCGGGCGGGTGCTGGTGCCCTTCCGGCAGCAGCGCTTCTCGGGCATCGTGGTGGCGTTGCACGATCGTCCGCCGCGGGTCAAGACGAAGAAAGTCATCGAAGCGCTCGACCTCGCGCCGGTGCTCGATGAGCAACTGCTGAAACTGGGAAAGTGGATTGCCGATTACTATCTCGCGCCGGTGGGTGAAGTGTTTCGCGCCATGCTGCCGCTGGCGGCGGAGTTCAAGCACGCGGTCGCGTATCGCATCACCGACGCCGGCCGGATGGCGCTGCATCTGGCCGGAACGTCGGGATCTCCCGCGCGGTCGAAGCGCGCTCCGGAAGAGCAACTGGTCGAATTTCGCGTGCTCGATTATCTGGCCGAACGGGAGAGCGCGAGAGAAGAGAGTTTGCGCAGGGCGACGCATGTTCCTGTTTCAACTTCAAAACTCAAGGCGCTGCTCGCCGGCATGGTGCGGAAGAAGTGGATTGTGCGCGAGGACGTGTCGGCGGCGCGGGACGCGGCGCGGGTGGTGAAGGTCGCCGTGCTGCTTGGCGCAGAAGATGCGGAGGCTTTCCCTCCGCAGGACGGGCCAGAGGCCCGTCCCCACACGAGCAAACCTAAGAAGCTCAATGAACACCAATACACATTAGTTGAGACGCTGGCAGCTTCCGGCGGGCGATTGCCGGTCGAGGCGCTGCGCGGGTTGGATGTGCCGCGCACTACGCTGGGCACGCTGGTGCGGCGCGGGTTGATTGAGCTGGTGGATGCGCCGCAGGACTTTGCGATCTCCAAACTCAAGCCTCGGCAGTCTCCGTTTGAGTTCGAGTTCAGCGAGGCGCAGAAGGACGCGCTGGCGAAAATTGGCGAGGCCGTGGGCTCGCGCAAGTTCGGTGGCCTGCTGCTCCACGGCATCACCGGCTCAGGAAAAACGGCGGTGTATCTCGCCTGCATGCGGCAAGTACTCGACGCGGGGCGGTCGTCGATCTTACTCGTCCCTGAAATTGGCCTGACTCCGGCGGTGGCGGCCGATCTGCATCAGGTGTTCGGCGATGAAGTTGCCATCTTGCATTCCGGATTGTCCGATGCGGAGCGAGCGGAGCAGTGGCATCGCATACGGCGCGGCGAGGCGCGAGTGGTGGCCGGAACGCGCTCGGCGGTGTTCGCGCCAGTCAGCGATCTGGCGCTCATCGTCGTGGATGAGGAGCAGGATTCGTCTTACAAGCAGGAAGAGACGCCGCGTTATAACGCGCGCGATGTCGCGGTCATGCGGGCGAAAATGGCGGGAGCGGCCGTCGTGCTGGGCTCGGCCACGCCTTCGCTTGAATCCTATTACAACGCGAAAAAGAGCAAGTACGCGCTGGTGGAGTTGCCCGACCGCGTGGAGATGCGCCCATTACCGGAAGTCGAGATTGTCGACATGCGGCAGGAGTTTCAGGAGACGGGGAAGGAGCAGGTCATCTCGCGCAAGCTGGCGGAGGAAATTCGCGAACGGCTGGAGAAAAAAGAGCAGGTCATGGTGCTGCTCAACCGGCGCGGATATTCTCCGGTGGTGTTGTGCCGCGCCTGCGGCAAGACGTTGCAATGCAAGAACTGTGCCGTCTCCATGACCCATCACAAGCGCGAACGCAAGATGGAATGCCACTACTGCGGGCATGTCGCGCACATCCCGGATAAGTGCGCGCACTGTGGCAGCGAGTATGTGTACTTTGTCGGAACGGGGTCGGAAAAGCTGGAAGAGTTGCTGCACGGCATGTTTCCGCAGGCGCGGATCGGGCGCCTCGATCGCGATACGGTGCGTGGCCGGGAAGATTTCGAGCAAGCTCTGAACGCCCTGAATGAAGGCGCGCTCGACATGCTGGTCGGCACGCAGATGATCGCCAAGGGCCACGACATCCACGGCGTGACGCTGGTCGGCGTGGTCGGAGCAGACATGGCGTTGGGGCTGCCTGATTTTCGCGCAGCGGAGAGAACGTTTCAGTTGTTGACGCAAGTGGCAGGCCGCGCAGGCCGAGGACAATCCCCCGGAAAAGTCGTGTTGCAAACCTATTTTCAAGACCACTACGCGGTGCAGTTTGCGGCGCGTCACGACTTTGCCGGCTTCTACGAAAAGGAGTTGCAATTTCGCGCCTGGATGCACTATCCACCTTACAGCGCGATTGCGAACGTGCTCATCCGCTCCGAGAAGTTGGACGACGCGCTGACCTGGTCGGGCGCACTCGGGCACTGGTTTGAAAAGACGCGGCATGAAGGCATTCGCGTGCTCGGTCCGGCCGCGGCGCCGATCACGCGCTTGAAGCGCGACTACCGCTATCACTTCATCCTGAAATCCCCCAGCCGCGAGAAGATGAATGCGCTGCTAAGGGCGATGCTGGCGGAAGCCGCCGCGAGGAAAATCCCGCGCACGCAGGTGATTGTGGATGTGGACGCGGTGTGGTTGATGTGAAGCGGCTGTTAGCTATTGGCTCTTAGATATTCGCGCCAGGACTCGGACGCTAGAAATATTTGCATCAGTAAGATTCGTATCAGGGCGCGGCTTCAGCCGCGCCGAAAACAAACTAACAAGAATCCGCCTTCAGGCGCTGCCTCTCTGGATTATCTGCGATGCAGCTTGTGGCGAAGATAGTTGCTTAGATCGTGCAGCGTCTCTTTGCTCCCATCTCGGATTCCCGGCCATCTATCGTGGGCTATTTCCCGGCCGGAATTGCCGGTGATGGGGGTTGGCGTGAAAGCCAGCATTAACATTGCAATCGCACCGGCCGCGATCCATTTGCGCGCAGTGGAAATTCTCGGATACCTCGGGATCGGCGGATGCTGGCTCGTCAGCCACAGCACCACCGCCCAAATCAGCCAGCCGATCCAGCAGTACTTGGCCAGCGGGATGAGTGCGAATATCAGGGCCAGCGAAACCCAGCGGTGCAGTTTTGGGAACACCGAAAACAAAATGTGACCGCCATCGAGCTGGCCGCCGGGCAACAGGTTCATTGCGGTCGCGAACATTCCTACCCATCCGGCGACGGCTATCGGATGCAAAGACAGCGATGTTAGTGGCACATTGAGGTGCAGCAGGCGCGCTGCAAGATGAAAGGCGAGAGGGAATCCCGGTTCATTATCCAGTGGCGCGTGGCTGAAGACTTGCGGGTGGGACAACGAAAGCCCCATCAGCACGGCCGCGCATGAGGGGATGAAGCCCGCGATCGGCCCCGCAATTCCGATATCGAACAATGCAGTGCGATTGGGGATGGGGCCTTTAATGCGGATAAAAGCTCCGAGCGTGCCAATCAAGCTCGGGAATGGAATAAAGAATGGCGGCGTCGCATACACGCGGTAATGGCGGGCGTAGAGGTAGTGTCCCATTTCGTGCGCCAGCAGGATGAACATCAGCGTGAGCGAAAACGAGAGCCCATGCATGAGCCTTGCCGGCGCCTGCCACATCCACTCCACTGGAAATAGAGAGATGCTTTCGTCGTTCAGCGAGAATGCCGGTTGGCGGGCCGCGAAATTGGCGTAGATGCGCGCGCCCACCACGAGCGTGCTCAGGAAGGTCGCGGCTAGAAGAAGAAAATGCAACCACCAGCGTGGTCGCGGCGCTGGAATCACCCAGACCCGGGGCTGCTGTTCCCATTCGAGGGCCGACGGAAAAGGGGATGTGGGTTCGGACATGAGTGAGGTCAGAGGTGAGAGGTCAGATTGCGGAGGCGTGGGTCCACTTCTGCAATCTGACCTCTCACCTCTGCAATTCTAATCGATCGACTGTAGTTCCTTGCCGGGTTTGAAGCGGACGGCCTTGCCCGGAGGAATGGAAACTACGGCGCCGGTGCGCGGATTCCGTCCGATGCCGGTCTTGCGCGGACGCACGTTGAATACGCCGAAACCGCGCAGTTCAATGCGGTCGCCGATCGCCAGCGCCTTCTTCATGCTCTCGAAAACGGTTTCGACCGCGAGCTCCGCTTTGGTCTTGGTGATCCCGGTGCGATTGACTACTTCGTTGATGATGTCGAGCTTAATCACGGGCGTCCCCCGTCTCTCGAGAATTAACGTTCCTCAAGTGATTGATGCTAAGGGAGATAGAGCGGATTGTCAACCGGGGGATCAATCTCGTAACATGGCGCCGCCAGCCTGAGCAATTTGTGGTTGTGGATTTGTAATTTGTAATTGAATCCCCACAGCGTTCGGGGCATCGATCCCAGCTCAACAATTACCAAGTACACGTTACCAATCACAAATTCCACGGGAGTGATTTCCTACGGCGTGTCGAGTTACGGATACGACTTGCGCGTGTCGGACGAGTTCAAGTTTTCACCAACGTCAAGAGCACCATCGTCGCCGTGTGATGAGCCATGCGTTAGAGGGACATCCGGCTCTCCATCGGCGAGTTGTATGACCGCAGCAAGAATCACGCGCTCGCGACACTAAGCCGGACACCAATTGAGGACTATCCCATCCCACCCCGGCCTGCTAAAAAATAATAGTGCCCAAGCATCGAACCACCGTAGCTCTTGTCGGGCTCTTGCTCTTCCTCAGCACGCTGGCCCTCTACTACCCTGCGCTGGGAAACGGATTTGTCAACTACGACGATCCCGCTTACGTGACGGCGAATTTGCAGGTCCAGCAACGGCTCACCTCGCGCAGCCTGGCGTGGGCTTTCACTTCGACGGCGGAAGCCAACTGGCACCCGCTGACTTGGATTTCGCACATGCTCGACGTGCAGTGGTTCGAGCTGCGGCCGGCGGGACATCACGCCCAGAGCGTCCTCTGGCACGCCGTCAATGTAGTGTTGCTGTTCTTGCTATTGGCCAAGGCAACCGGATTCGTGGGGCGCAGCGCGCTGGTGGCCGCTCTGTTTGCCGTCCATCCTTTGAACGTGGAGTCGGTGGCCTGGGTGGCGGAGCGCAAAACCGTCCTCTGCGCTTTCTTCTTCCTGGTCACTCTGGCCGCCTACGGCTGGTACGCGAAGAGGCCGCGGGCTGGGCGTTATCTGGCGGTCGCGCTGCTCTTCGCGCTGGCGCTGATGGCAAAGCCCATGGCGATCACGCTCCCGTTCGCGCTGCTGCTCGTCGATTTCTGGCCGCTGCAACGGTTTCCGCAGATGCCGCTCTCTAAGCTTGCGCTCGAAAAAATTCCCCTGCTGGCGCTCTCGGCGGCCAGCGCGGCGATCACCCTCTACGCGCAACGTGCAGGTGGCGCCGTCGGCTCGGCCGAGCTTTTACCGCTGTCGATGCGGGTGGAAAACGCCATCTATTCCTATTTCATTTATGTGGAGAAGGCGGTATGGCCGTCGCGGCTGGCGGTGTTTTATCCGCATCCAGAGGGCTCGCTCGCGCTCTGGAAAGTGCTGGGTGCGGCGGCCGTGCTCGCCGCAATCACGGCGCTGTGCTGGCATTTTCGCGGAAGTCGCCATGAACGACTCTATTTGTTGGTGGGCTGGTTCTGGTTTCTAGGAACGCTGGCGCCGGTGATCGGCATCGTTCAGGTCGGGCGCCAGGCGTGGGCCGATCGCTATGCGTACCTTCCTCTTTGGGGATTGTTTGTGATCGCCGTCTGGCTGCTCTCCGAAGCCGCCGCGCAGATTTCGCTAAGCCGCGCGGCGCAGGTTGTCATTGCGTTGGCCGTTCTGCTGGGGTATTCCGCAATGGCTTACAGCCAGATTCAGTACTGGCGCAACAGCTACAGCTTATTTACCCATGCGATCCGAGTGACGAGCGCGAATCCCACGGCCGAGGGAAATCTGGGATCGGCGCTCATGGAAATGCAACGCCCGGATCTGGCCCTACCCCACCTGGAGCGCGCTATCCAGCTAACACCCACGCTCTCGACTCCGCACTATAACCTGGGCGTACTGCTGCATCGGCAAAATGAGCTGGATCGGGCGCTGCAGGAATATCAACTCGCCCTTAAGTATGGGCCGGATGAGCGGGAAGCCGCGCAGACGCACAACAATCTGGGCGCGCTTTTCAATCAACTCGGCCGGCGGGATGAGGCTGTAGCGGAGTTCACCGCGGCCCTTGCGCTGAACCCGTTTGAGCAGAACAGTATGATCGGCCGGGGCATGATCGAGCGCGAAGAAGGCAAGCTCGATGCCGCTTTGCAGGATTTTACGCGGGCCACTCAAGTCTCACCTTCGCCGATGGCCTTTTATTGGCAAGGCCGTGTTCTGGAAGACAAGGGACAACTCCCCACCGCCGCCGAAGCCTATCGAATCGTACTGAAGCTGTCCCCCAACTTTGGAGACGCGCAGGCGAGATTGGAGAACATTGAGAAAGCGGTGAAGTGAGAAACTGAAAACTGACAGCTGATCGCTGACAGCGAACAACCTACTTCCGCCCGTTCTCGCCTTCCTTGAACATGTACTTGATGGCGGGCTTGTAGATCATCAGATTGGCGGCGCCAGCGCGGTTCAGCTTGATGCAGTTCTTGTCGTACCACTCGATATAGCCGCGGACTTCCTCGCCATCGCGCAGCACGACGACCATCGGCGTCTTCGTCTGCATCTGCTTCTGATAATAGTAATTTTCGGCGTTGGTCTGCTCGGTGGGCACAACTTTCTTGGCTGGCGCTCCGGGACGCTCGCGATCCTTTTCCCTGCGCTCGCCTTCCCGGCGTTCGGCCGGCGCGTGGTTGTGCACGTGGTTGGGAGGGTGGTTGTTTTGCGCCGGCTCGACGCGGTTCAGTATGGGGCGGATCAGCTTGCGGTTCGCAAAACTTTCCTGGTCGGCCGATTGTTCGGATGGTATGGAATCGAGCGTTTCTTTCAAATTGCACCACCTGCGCGCCGGGCGGGCAGAAAATGCCACAACACGTGAGCCTGTGATTGTGGGTCCAGAGGCGTGAACTTATCGTTTACCGTATCACAGCCCACCGGGGATGACAATATTTTGTGCGGTGTTTCTTGGCCAACCGCCCAGCCCGCGGCGCATTACGCCGGATCGAGCGTGGGGCGCGGAAATCCACTGTTGCGGCGGTCTAATTGGAACTTGGACGGAGAATAACGGGCCGCGCTCAGTCGCCGTTCACATTGCCTTGATGGGGCACCAATGCCCGAAGCGTGTGGGACGGTCGCGAGGGGTTGATCGCGGTCAGAACGCCGCAAATCGCGCAATATGCGCCAAATATGCCTAGAATCACTGCCAGAACTGCCGTGCTGCTGACCAGGAATGCCACGGAAAGTGCGCTCACGTTACGGTCCCTTGCTGGCAGCCACCCTCGAAATCGCGCGGCTGCGAATCGCTTACTCCAGGAGCATTTGACCCTCGCCGTTGTTCACCACTAAGATACGAGAATCGAACTGCTTATTCCCACTCTCCAATATTTCTTGGGCCCCGTCCACGGTACGGAAGTCCATACAGTAAAGTAATGCGCTCAATGGCCATCACCAGGATTTCGGTGCGCGGGGCACGCCAGCACAACCTGAAGAACATTGACGTCGAGATTCCCCGCAATACTTTGACGGTCATCACGGGCCTGAGCGGCTCCGGCAAATCCTCGCTAGCCTTCGATACCATCTACGCCGAAGGCCAGCGCCGCTACGTCGAAACCCTTTCCGCCTATGCCCGCCAGTTTCTCGACCAGATGGAGCGCCCCGACGTCGACTCGATCGACGGCCTCAGCCCCTCGATTTCCATCGAGCAGAAAACCACCAGCCGCAGTCCGCGCTCGACCGTCGGCACCATCACCGAAATCTACGATTACCTTCGACTGCTCTACTCATCGATCGGCGTGCCCCATTGCCCGAATTGCGGCAAGCCCATCACCCGCCAGTCGGCTGAGCAGATCGTCGAGCGCGTTATGGCGCTCACTCCCGACGACCGCGTCATGATCATGGCGCCCATCGTTCGCGGGCGCAAAGGCGAATTCAAAAAAGAGATGGAGAAGCTTATCCAGCACGGCTTCTCGCGTGCCCGCGTGGATGGCGAATTGGTGAACCTCGAGGACGACCTAGCGCTCGACAAGCGCAAGAACCACACCATTGAAGTCGTCGTCGATCGCCTGCTGGTCAAGCCCGGAATCGAACACCGCCTCGAACTCTCCGTCGGGCTCGCCATGAAACTCGGCGGCGGCCTCGTGCTGGTCGCGGTCGTCAATGGAGAGGAGACGCTTTATTCCTCGCGCCTCGCCTGCCCCGACTGCGGCATCAGCGTTCCGCAGCTCGAGCCGCGCTCGTTCTCGTTCAACAGCTCCTATGGGGCCTGTCCCGAATGCCACGGCCTCGGCAGCCGCTACGATCTCGATCCTGCCAAGGTGATTAGCGATTGGTCGAAGCCTTTGCTCGATGGCGGCCTGGGCCCGGGTTCGTCATCGGAAAACATGATTCACGGCCTGCGGTTGGTGGCCGAAGCCTACAGCATTGACTTGACGATGCCTTTCGAGAAATTTCCCGACAAGATTCAGAATCTCCTGCTGAATGGCGAGCCGCAACGCGGGGGCAAAACCGGATTTCTCGGGATCCTCGGCCATCTCAAGCAGAATCTCGAAGCCACGGCATCGGAAGCCTACCGCGACTATCTTTTCGACTTCATGTCGGCAACCGAATGTTCGGTATGCCACGGCAAGAGGCTGCGTCCGGAAAGCCTGGCGGTCAAGGTAAACGGCATGTCCATTGCCGAGTTCACCGAGCTTCCCATTGCGCGAGCTCTTGGTGCCGCGCGCCAGATCCAACTTGCCGGCAGGGAACTGATCATCGCCGGACGAATCGCCCACGAAATCACCGAACGCCTCGAATTTCTCGACAACGTCGGACTCGGCTACCTGCAACTCGGCCGCTCCGCCGCCACGCTTTCCGGCGGAGAAGGCCAGCGCATCCGCCTCGCAACGCAAATCGGATCCAAGCTGCGCGGCGTTCTCTATGTTCTCGACGAACCTTCCATCGGCCTGCACCACCGCGACAACGGCCGCCTGCTGGCCGCGCTCGAAAATTTACGCGACCTCGGCAACACCGTCCTGGTCGTCGAACACGATGAAGAAACCATCCGCCGCGCCGACTACGTCATCGACCTCGGCCCCGGCGCCGGCCGTCATGGCGGCGAATTGGTCGCCGCCGGAACGCCCGCCGAAATCATGAAAGCCCCCGGATCTCTTACCGGAGCCTACATGTCCGGCCACCAGCGCATCGCCATGCTTTCCCAGCGCCGCAGCCCGAATGGGAAAGCCATCGCCATCCTCGGCGCGCGCGCGAACAACCTCAAGAATCTCGACGTAGTTTTTCCGCTCGGAGTGATGACCGTAGTGACCGGTGTTTCCGGCTCCGGCAAATCGACTCTCGTCAACGACATTCTCTATCGCGCCCTCGCCAAGGAGCTCTATCGTTCGCGCGAAGATCCCGGCGCCCACAAAGCCATCGCTGGAGCGGAGCTGATCGACAAGGTCATTCGCATCGATCAGTCGCCCATCGGACGCACTCCGCGCTCCAATCCCGCAACCTACACCGGCATCTTCGCGGCGGTTCGCGACCTCTACGCAATGCTGCCCGAATCCCGCGAGCGCGGATACAAGCCTGGGCGCTTTTCCTTCAACGTCGCCGGCGGGCGCTGTGAGGCCTGCCAGGGCGAAGGCCAGCGCCGCATTGAAATGAATTTTTTGCCCGACGTTTACGTGCAGTGCGAAATCTGCGGCGGGCGCCGCTACAATTACGAAACGTTGTCGGTCCACTACAACGGCTCTTCCATCGCCGACCTGCTCGAAACGCCCGTGTCGGACGTGCTCCAGATTCTGGAGAATATCCCCCAGGTCAAGCAAAAGCTGCAAACGCTGGTTGACGTTGGCCTGGGATACATTCACCTCGGTCAATCTGCCGTCACGCTTTCCGGCGGCGAAGCCCAGCGCATCAAGCTCGCCCGCGAACTCGGCAAGCGCCAGACCGGAAAAACTCTTTATCTGTTGGACGAGCCGACCACGGGACTGCACTTCGACGATGTGCGCAAGCTGCTCGACGTTCTGCACCGTCTCACCGATCTGGGAAACTCGGTCATCATCATCGAACACAACCTCGACGTAATCCGCAACGCCGACTGGATCATCGACCTCGGCCCCGAAGGTGGAGAAGAAGGCGGCCGCATCGTCGCCCAAGGCACTCCCGAGCAAGTCGCGCGCGTGAAAAAGTCCTACACTGGACAGGCGCTCGCCGCGTATTTCAATGGATCAGCCAAGAATGGCTCGGCAACAAGCGTGCTTCCGCCAACGGGCAAAGGGGAACTAGTGTGAACTCATCGCCTGACGATCTTCCCGAGATCCCGGACACGCCAGTGAAGGGACGGGCGTCCTCGCCCGTCCAAGCACGTGTAGGGACAGCCGCCCCCGGCTGTCCAGCCGAGCGCAGCTCGGCAGAAGCTGACAGTCAAAGTGAATCTGGATTCGCATCAGGCGCCAGCCATCTCCCAAACGGCCAGCCCGCCAACTTCGTCCCCGCTCCGCCCGATCCCGCGTGGGACGGCTGGGACGTCCTCCGCATCATCTTCATCACCATCGTGGCGCTCTTCGCTTGTGTGTTTGCCGTTCTGTTCATCGCCCACAGGTGGTTCTACCCGCACGCGCGCGTCGCCGAAATTGCCCGCGTCCCGATGGTTCTCGTGGCCGGACAGGCCCTGGCCTACCTGCTCATCCTCGCCTACATGTATGTTCTGGTGACGCGCGAACGCCGCCGCCCCGATTTTCTCGCGGCCATCCACTGGAACTGGCCCTCGAACTTCGTAGTCTACGTGTTCACAGGCTTTGTGCTTTCGGTCGTTTTGCAGCTGTTCTCCCATTTGTTGCCGATTCCGAAAGAGCTGCCCATCGACAATTTTTTTCGCACGCCCGCCGAAGCCTGGGCCCTCGGCATTCTCAGCGTCACCCTCGCGCCTTTGATGGAAGAGCTTTTCTTTCGCGGCTTTCTTTATCCCGTTCTCGCGCGCCGCCTGGGTCTGCCGTTTTCCGTCTTTTTGACCGCACTGGCTTTCGCCCTGCTACACCTTGCGCAACTGGGGTCCGCCTGGGGCCCGGTGTTGATGATTTTCCTCGTCGGACTGGTCCTGACGATGGTGCGAGCCAAGACAAACTCCGTCGCGGCCGGCATCCTCATCCACATGGCCTATAACGGAACCATCACCCTAGCCATGTTCGCCGCCACCGACGGGTTCCGGCATCTGGAAAAACTGAACCAGTGAAGCTATCAGTTATCAGTTGTCAGTTACCAGTAAAACCAAGCGCGGGAACACTGACAACTGACAACCGGTTTTCTGCTATCGTAGAAATTAATGTCCGACGCACGACAAGAATTATTGAAACTGCTGGCGCAAAAATCCTTCCGTCTGGGAGAATTCAAACTATCCTCCGGCGGCACCAGCGACTACTACATCGACTGCCGCACCACCACGCTCGACGCCCGTGGCGCGCAACTGGTCGGCCAGGTTTTCCTCGAAGAAATGCGCGGCCAAGGCTGGCACGCCGACGCCATCGGAGGACTCACCATGGGCGCCGACCCCATCGTGGTGGCCGTCGCCGTCATCAGCGGAACTCTGCACGGCTTCCTCGTGCGCAAAGCCGAGAAGCAGCACGGCACCGCCCAGCGCATCGAAGGCTTCCGCGAAAAAGGCGCGCGCGTCGTGATCGTAGATGACGTTTGCACCACCGGCTCTTCCACCGTGCAAGCCATCGTTGCCGCCCGCGAATTCGGCTTCAAAGTCGTAGGCGCGATGTGCCTGGTCGAGCGCGAGGATGCCCACGGCCGTCCCAACGTAGAAAAAGCCGCCGCACCTGCGCCTTTCATTTCGATCTTCACGGCGAAGGATGTACGGAACGAGCACATCGCAATTAGTACGTAACCGCGAATAGCGCATTGCGAACAGCGAACGACCATCGACCAACTTCATGATCCCCGACGGCTATACCGACCTCGCTCCCGGAAAAATCGCTTCGGTTGTGACCTACTTGGAAATGCGCGCGCGTCCTCTACTGGCGGACGATTCCGTGATCAAAGTTAGCCTGCGGAAGATCGAACCTCCAGGACTCGATTGGTATCGAGCACTGTACCGGCGAGTGGGCGCGCAGTGGTTATGGTTCAGCCGTTTGGAGATGAGCGACGAACAACTGGTGTCGGTGCTGCATAGCCCCTCCACGGAGTTTTTCATCTGCGAACGCGAGCGAAGAGAGATTGGGATCGCGGAACTTGATCGCTCCCATCCTTCCGATATGGAGATAACAAGTTTCGCGCTCTTTCCCGAAGCAATCGGAAAGGGCCTGGGACGCCCCTTCATGACCCAGCTGCTCGACCGGGCATGGAGTAAATCGGCGGCGCGCGTCTGGTTGCACACCTGTACGCTCGACGGTCCAGCGGCGCTGAGTTTTTACCTCAAGTGCGGATTCCGTCCCTACAAGCGGGCCATCGAAGTGGCCGACGATCCGCGCCTCCGCGGCATTCTGCCGGAAAATGCCGCGCCACAAGTCCCGATTATCCGTTAAGCTAAAAGTCTTGGTTCCAAGCCAACGACGAACGACTGACGACCAACAACAAAAGATTGACCTTATGATTCAAACTCTCGAATGGACCCCGGGCGGCGTAGTTTTCATCGATCAGACGAAGCTGCCCACCGAAGAAGTTTATGTGACCTGCAGCACGCACCAGCAGGTGGCCGACGTCATCCGCAACATGGTTGTCCGCGGAGCGCCCGCCATTGGCGTTGCCGCTGCCATGGGCATCGCGCTCGGCGTTCAGAATTCAAAAGCGGAGAACGCCGCCGATCTCAAAAAAGATTTCGACGAAATTTGCGAAACCATCCGCCAAACGCGCCCCACTGCGGTCAATCTTTTCTGGGCAATCCGCCGCATGAAAGAGAAGTTTGAGCGCATCCGTATACGCCCCATCCCGCAAATCAAGCAGGACCTCGTCGAGGAATCCCAGCGCATGCACGCCGAAGACATCGCCGCCAATCAAGCCATGGGACGCCACGGCGCAACGCTGATGCCGTCGAGCGGTGGCGTGCTCACCCACTGCAATGCCGGGGCGCTCGCCACCGCCGGTTACGGCACCGCGCTCGGCGTGATTCGCGCCGCCGTCGAAGCGGGCAAGAAGATTCACGTCTATGCCGACGAGACGCGCCCCTTTCTACAAGGCTCGCGCCTCACCGCCTGGGAGCTCATGAGAGACGGCATCCCGACGACCGTTATCGCCGACAACATGGCCGGAGTCATGATGGCGCAAGGAAAAATCGGAGCCATCGTAGTCGGCGCCGACCGCATCGCCGCCAACGGAGATGTGGCCAACAAAATCGGCACCTACACCGTGGCCGTCCTCGCCAAAGAGCACGGCATCCCGTTTTACGTGGCCGCGCCGATTTCCACTGTAGATCTCGCCACGCCCGACGGCAGCAAGATTCCCATTGAACAGCGCAACCCAAGAGAAGTCACGCACATCGCTGGCAAACAGATGACGCCCGACGGAGTCGAGGTCGAGAACCCAGCCTTCGATGTGACTCCCGCAAGACTCGTGGCCGCCATCATCACGGAACGAGGCATAGCCCGCGCCCCATATACAGAGTCTCTACGAAAACTTGCGGCAGAGGGAGCCAGCGCCGCCATCTGAGATGCACACGTAGGGACAGCCGCCCTCGGCTGTCCAGCCGGGCGAAGCCCGGCGCACTCCCGCGGCCGATCTAAAATGCCGACCATCTTCCCATCCGAACTCACCTTCCAAAGCGGCGGCAAGCCCATCCGTCTCGCCGCCTACTTGCCCGAGACCCAATCCGCCCCACTCCCTGCCGTAGTCGCGCTCTACGGCGCAGGCGGCACCGTCTCCGGCATGGATCGCTACGCCAGCCTGCTAGCGGCCCAGGGTTTCGCCGTGTACATTCTCCATTACTTCGACCGCACCGACACAAAATCTGTTGACAAGCCGGCCATCCTCCGCAATTTTCCGCTGTGGATGAAAACCCTCTGGGATGCAGTCAGCTTCGTCGAAACCCAGCCGCAAGTCGATGGCCAGCGCATCGCTCTCCTGGGCTTCTCCCTCGGAGCCTATCTCTCGCTCGCCAACTCCGCCATCGACCATCGCGTGCAAGCCGTAGTCGAGTTCTTCGGAGGTATGCCCAAAGAAATGCACCTCTTCATGAGGCGCCTCTGCCCCGTGCTGATCCTGCACGGAGAGGCCGACCAGACCGTCCCCGTCGAAGAAGCCTACCAATTGCAAAAGTTGCTTGAGAAGAAAGGAATATCCTACGAAATCAGAATCTATCCCGGAGCCGGCCACGGTTTCGAAGATGAAATAATCTGGCGCGATGCAGGCCTGAGGAGCCTGCAATTTCTGCAGAAACACCTCACTCCTCAAACCCGACCGTCAACCCACCCCGGCTCCGCCGTATAATTGCCGAGTCATCGGAAGTGGGCGCCAACGTCGTGTGCGGCTAACTCAAGGAGGCCCCATGAAATTGCGACTGCTGTTATTTCTCATATCCATTCTTGCCTGTCTCCCCTTGATCGGCTGTCCGTCCTACTCTGTGCATCCGTTGTATTCAGACCAGGACGCGGTCTCGGAACCCGCGTTGGAGGGAACGTGGGTCGGCCTTGACTCTGGCGACCAGGAAGAATTGACGTTCAAGAAAGTCGGCGATCACGAGTACACCATGGCTGTCTTTGATCCTGACCTGAAGGTCGGCCAAACCTACAAGGTCCACCTCGTGCATCTCGGGGGTCAGCTCTTCATGGATCTCGTGTTCGACCAGCAAACCTTAAAGGGCGCGGTACTGAATGACCCGCTCGGCGTCTTACCCATGCACATCATTTTGAAGATGAAAATTTCCGGAGATGACTTGGCTTGGGCCGCGCTGGAAGACGATGCGATTCGGAAACAAAATCCCACCGCTGGCGCTCCACTCGAATACCAGATATCCGATGGAGGTCTGCTGGTGACCGCGCCAACGGACGCTCTGCGCCGCTACATTTCCGCTCACACGGACGACGTGTTCTCTGACTTCGATCACTTCAAGCGCAAGGTGAAGGCGCCTGCCCAGCCATAGCCAGCAGGCGCGGGCCGGCTTCAAACCCGGGAGGGCCGAAACGGCGCGCTGAGCAGGCGCGCTGGGAGCGTCACCACGGCCCAGACCAGGCGGAGAGCACCATCGACAGCGATCCCTACGATGCGGAAGGGCAGCAATAGCAGCCACACGATCGGATAGAGAATCAGCGCCATCAGCGCCACCGGCCAGCACACCACAAACAGCAAGCACCACAGCAGGAAGGCGATCATGGGGACACCTCGTCCTCAATATGATACGCAAGCCATGGGAAAAAGTTCGAGGAACATGGCGGGGCGGAGCGTTCGGAGCTGAGCTATTACCTCTTGCCTCTTAGCCAACAGCCAAGAGCCAAGAGCTAACAGCATTTCTCCTTGTCTCCGTGCCGCGGTGGTGTTTCTTTTCGCAGCTCATGCGCGCGCTCGAATTCTTCCGCCAGTTCCCGTGTGTCGAGGTTTTCGCGGATGTGCGCGAGACGTTGCTCCAACTTGTGCAGCGCGTCGCCGATGTTTTTCTTGTTGGTGATGGCGATGTCGCGCCACATAGAATAGGGGCTGCCGGAAATGCGGGTCATCTCTCGCAGGGCTCGTCCGCCAATGTCGAGGGCGGGCGCGTCGGGGCCGAATTCATCGACCAGCGCCGCAGCCAGCGCGGTCGAGATCATCTGCGGCAGATGGCTGATCCAGGCGCAGAAACGATCATGCTCCGAAGGATCGACCACCGCGACCCTGGCGCCCATCTTCTCCGCGCAGTGAATGAACTCTCCGCACCGCCCGGCGTGAACATCCTGGCCGGGAAGCGGCGTGAAAAGCCACGCCGCGCCTTCGAAAAGATCGGCGTCGGCAAACTCCACTCCAGAGGTTTCTTTGCCTGCCATGGGATGTCCCGCGAGAAATCTCTGTGCCGCGTTTCGCCCGAACGACTTTACGGCCCGCTCGACAATCGCCGCCTTGGTGCTGCCCACATCGGTGACCAGCGTCTTGGCGGGCAGCGCTGGACCGAGCCGGTCGATCAGGTCAAGGGTCGGAATCACCGGCGCTGCCAGCACCACCACATCGCTTCCGCGCACGGCATCCGCGGGGTTGACCATCCCTGAATCGATGGCGCCACAGCGCTCCGCCTTTTCCAACGTTGCAGCGCGGCTGCACCCGACGACCCGTCCGGCGAGATGGCGCTTCTTCAGCGCCAGACCCAGCGAGCCTCCGATCAATCCGACTCCGATGATGGTGACTTGTTTGAAAGGCATTTGTAATTGGTGATTTGTAATTCGTAATTGCGATTTTAATTTTCAATTACAAGTTACAAATCACCAATTACAAATTACTCTACGCGATCTCCCGTCCCACCGCAGGCGCGATCATGCGCAGCTCGTCCATCAACTGTACGAACTGTTCCGGATACAGCGACTGTGCGCCGTCGGAAAGCGCTTTGTCCGGCTGGTTGTGGACCTCGATCAGCAGGGCATCGGCGCCCGCCGCAACCGAGGCGCGTGCCATGGGGGCGACCTTGTCGCGGCGCCCGGTGCCGTGCGATGGATCGGCGGTCATCGGCAGGTGCGAGAGTTTATGAACGATCGGGATCGCGGAAATATCCATCGTGTTGCGCGTGTAAGTTTCAAAAGTACGAATGCCGCGCTCGCACAAAATGATTTCGTAGTTGCCGCCGGCGAGCAGATATTCCGCGGAGCACAAGAGCTCTTCGAGCGTGGCGGCGATCCCGCGCTTGAGCAGCACGGGCTTGCGGACCTTGCCCAGTTCGCGCAGCAAGTTGAAGTTTTGCATGTTGCGCGCGCCCACCTGAAGAATGTCGACGTAAGGCAACATCAGCTCGATCTGCGAAATTTCCATGACCTCGCTGATCACCAGCAGTTTGAACTTGTCGCCCGCTTCGCGCAGCAATTTCAGTCCGTCAAGGCCGAGCCCTTGAAACGAATAAGGCGAGGACCGCGGTTTGAACGCGCCGCCGCGGAGCACGCGGGCTCCGGCTTTGGCGATCAGTTCGCTAATGATGAAAAGTTGCTCGCGAGTTTCGACCGAACAGGGCCCAGCCATTACTGCGATCTTCTTTCCGCCGATTTCAATGCCGTTCGCAAGTTTGACGACCGTGCCTTCGGGACGGAAGCTCCGGGCCGCCAATTTGTAGGGTGAAGTGATGCGGTGAACTTTCTGGACCCCCGGCATCATTTCCAGTTCGCCGGTATCGAAATCATGGGGAATCCCGACACCGCCGAGCACGGTCTGGCGCGCTCCGGTCGAGCGATGGACTTCAAACCCGAATTGCACCAGTTGATCGATCACCTGCTGGATCTGATCTTCACTGGCCGAATCTTGCATGGCGACAATCATGAGTACGCTCGTTTTGCCCGGCCGGAGTTCACGCGCCGTAACCTCGGCAGCCCGGCCGAAAATTTCCTGGTCGTTCCCCTTTTAGCCGTTCCGTTGCTGGTCGTTCGGATGCTAATCGTTCAAGGTCTAATCGTTCAGTTGCGTATCCGTCTCCGTCTCGCGGTCCGCGGGCCCGGAGTCGGGAACGATTTCGTGCTTCTGGATGCTGCGCATCACATCCATAATGCGCTCGTAAATCTGCGCCAGATCGCGTTCTGCCAATGGACCGGCGCTGCTGCGCTGCACATTGGCGATCACCTCGCGCTCGCGGTCCGGTTCGTAAATTGGCATGTTGGTATTGCGTTTCAGCCGCCCAATCTCGACCACCGCGGCAGCGCGCTGGTTGAGCAGCGCCGCCAATTTGCAGTCCAGGTCGTCGACGATCTTTCGCCAATCGGAAATGTCCATAGAAGCTCTTGGCTTTTAGCTCTTAGCTTACCCCTCGAAATCCTAACAGGTTGTTGTTGATTCAAATCTCGTTTCCGTGTTTCGTATCAGGGCATCGCTTTAGCGATGCCGTAAGTTGGTCGAAATATAGAAGCCCCTTCAGGGGCGGAATCATCGGTATAAAACAATCCCGAGTGTTTCGCCCGAAAGCCAAGAGCTAAGAGCCAATAGCTAAAAGCCGTCCTACAAATTCTGCCACAGCCGCGGCTTCCCGTCCCGGATTCTGTTCGATGATCTGCACGATGGCGCTGCCCACGACCGCGCCCTCGGCGATTTCTCCGACCGCCGCGAATTGCGCCCGAGTTGAAATTCCGAAACCGACGGCTATCGGGAGCTTGCTGAAACGGCGGATGCGCTTGACCAGAGTCTGTGCGTCTCCGGACATCTGCTGGCGCGCGCCGGTGACGCCGGTGCGTGAAATCGCATAAATAAACCCCGTTGAAACCTGGGCAATCGATTTCAGCCGCTGATCGGTCGAAGTGGGCGCCGCCAGAAAAATGGTTGCCAGGCCGTTCTTGCGCGCCTCGCGCAGATACTCGGCCGATTCTTCGACGGGCAGATCGGTGACCAGCGTTCCGTCAACCCCCGCCAGCCGGGCGACTCCGCAGAACTTCACGAGGCCCATGCGCAAGATTGGGTTGAGGTAGGAGAAAATCACCAAGCCCACGGATTGCGAATGCTCGCGAATTTCGGAGGCGAGCGTGAGCACGTGTTCGAGCGACGTTCCACTCTTGAGCGCCCGCTCGCTGGCGCGCTGAATGACCGGCCCGTCGGCCAGAGGGTCGCTGAAGGGGACGCCCAGTTCAATCACGCTAGCACCCGCATCAATGGCCGCCAGAATGACTTCGCGAGTGGTCGCGAGATCGGGGTCGCCGCAGGTCATGTAGGCGATCAGGGACGGTTTGTTTTCGAAATGAAAGGGCATGAAGGTCCAATAAAACTATCTCACAAAAACCCTGGTGCATCATGCACTGACAACAAGCACCCCCAGCCGGCATATTGCACTTCAATTCGTTACGCTTGACGTAACGGGTAATCCCTTGTAATGTAAGGGCCAGTGATTCTCAACTATCGGGACAAGAGGACCCGGGATTTCGCCGCCGGGAAGCGGGTCAAGGCTTTCTCGAGTTTCGAACGATCTGCGCGGTTGAAGCTCGACCGTCTGGAGGCTGCGACCTCGATTCGAGATCTTGCTGCACTTCCCGGCAACCGCTTCGAAGCTTTGGCGGGGGACCGCAAGGGCGAGTACAGCATTCGCATTAACGATCAATGGCGAATCTGCTTTGCATGGGCGGACGGGGCTGTTGGCCCGTCTAAGGTAGAAATCGTCGATTATCACTAAGGAGCATCGCTATGGCATTGACATTGACCGCAATCCATCCCGGCGAACACCTGGCCGAAGAACTCGAAGCGCTCAATATGAGCGCGGCTGAACTGGCGCGTAAAATCGATGTCCCAACCAATCGGGTCACGCAAATCTTGAACGGAACCCGCGCCATCACCGGCGACACTGCCCTGCGCCTCGCTCATTTTTTTGGCACGAGCGCGGAGTTTTGGCTGAATCTCCAGAGCCTCTACGAACTGCGGCTCGCCCAGAAGAAGGCAGGGAGATCCATCCAGACCCTTCCCAGGCTCGAACGGCGCGATCTGGTTCGCGCATGACGAACGAAGCGGTGTAGGCCTCCGGAACTAGCCCATTCAAAGGAGGGCCTGATGGGCCGCCGGTCGCCTTGGACACGATAGACTTTGGTCAGCGGACGTAGAGCGATGGCTCGTCTTTGTAACAAAACTCAAATACTGAAAGTCCGGAGCTACCTGAATCGTGCCGAGTATCTGGTCGATAAACTTGGAATCGTTCCGCGGCTTCCTTATCTGTATACCTTCGACACCTTGGGCCTAGCTTTGGTTTCAAAGGTACTCGCTTTGTCGAAGGCTTGTGTAAAGCTTGTCGCCCTTAACTTTCCGGACGAAGCTTTTGGCCTGAGCAGGTCTATCGTCGAATGTGCGACCATCTTGCGATATTTGACTGCCGAGCCAGCAGTTCAGGATAGACGTTCGAGGGACTTTGCCAAGTTCGCAATGGCTGATAAAGCCTTCTGGGCCCATTACGCGCTCAAACATTCCATTGGGACGGACAAGGAATTTGAGATCAGACGGTATATGGAACAGGAGGGAATTGTTGCTGACACCAAGCCAGCCCGCCGCCATTGGTCAGACGAGGAGGGCTTTGTGTGGAAAGCATCGCTGCTGGATCATCCCTTAGACGGTACGAGAACAGAAATGCACAGAAAAGCTGAGTACGCCGTTAATTACTACTACGCGTCCCAGTTCGTGCATTGCTCAAGTCTGGCAATCGATAGCTATTGCCCCGATGAGGCAACCCCGTTTTGCGTTGCACCTTCATCCGGTTTGCGGAAAACCGGTAATTCCACTCTCTTTGCAGTTACCGTTTCGGCGCACAGTTCTATTGGATACGCTTTGTTCGGAATGAACATCGACTTTCCGCATAAGCTAAACGCGAGTTGTCAGAGGACTTTAGAAATATTGGTGTGAAGGTTTTCCTGGACGATGTTGCGTATCTATCTACTCCAGCTTAAGATTCTCCCGCAAAATTCCGATGTCTTTGTCCCCGCGCCCCGAGATATTCACGATCACAATCTCCGACTTTTTCATCTTCGGAGCGCGCTTAATGACCTCGGCGACGGCATGCGCGGACTCTAGCGCCGGAATAATGCCTTCGGTTCGAGCCAGCAGCACGGTTGCCTCGAGCGCTTCGGCGTCGGAAGCGGGAACGTATTCGGCGCGACCCGTATCTTTGAGCATGGCATGCTCGGGGCCGATCGACGGGTAATCCAAGCCGGCAGAGACGGAATGAGTCAGCGCAATTTGGCCTGCCGCATCCTGTAGCACGTAGGAATAAGTTCCCTGCAAAACGCCCGGCGATCCTCCGCGAAAACGAGCGGCGTGCTGACCCAGAGCTTCGCCGCGTCCTCCGGCTTCGACTCCTATGAGCTGCACTTTCTTGTCTTTCAGAAAGTCGTAGAAGATGCCGATGGAGTTCGACCCTCCACCGACGCAGGCGATGATGGCCGTGGGAAGTTTGCCTTCGGCCCGGCGAATCTGCTCGCGCGCTTCGCGCCCAATCACGCGATGAAAGTCGCGCACCATAGTCGGATAAGGATGCGCTCCCAGCACGCTGCCGAGCAGGTAATGCGTGCTGGCGACGTTGGTGACCCAGTCGCGCATCGCCTCGTTGATCGCGTCTTTCAGAGTCCGCGAGCCGGAATCGACACCGCGAACTTCCGCGCCCAGCAGCCTCATGCGAAAAACGTTAAGCTCCTGGCGGCGCATGTCCTCCGTGCCCATGTAGACGACGCACTCAAAGCCAAGCAAAGCGCAGACGGTGGCCGTGGCGACGCCGTGCTGCCCGGCGCCGGTTTCCGCGATCACGCGGCGCTTGCCCATGCGTTCGACCAGCAAGCCCTGCCCGAGGCAATTATTGATTTTGTGCGCGCCGGTGTGGAGAAGGTCTTCGCGTTTGAGATAAATTTTCGCGCCGCCAAGTTTTGCCGTCAGGCGTCGGGCGAAGAAGAGCGGCGTAGGGCGTCCCGCGTACGTCTTCAGCAATTCGTCAAGGCGTTGCTGGAATTTTCGGTCGCGTTTTGCCTTTTCGTATGCGCGCTCCAGTTCATCGAGCGCCGCCATCAGCGTTTCCGGAACGTAGCGTCCGCCGTAAACGCCGAAACGTCCGGCCACAGCGGCCTTTGGTGAAACTTCCCCATCCATTTTCTGCCGGGCTTTTTGGGTTGCGGTTGCCATCTTCAGCTTGCCTCTTTCATGGCCCGCACCGCCTGCACAAAGGCGCGGACTTTTCGCGGGTCTTTCTTGCCGGGTTCGCATTCAACGCCCGATGAAACGTCCACGCCCCAGGGATGGAGCAGGTGGATCGCCTCCTGCACATTGTCCGGACGCAACCCGCCGGCGACGATCAACTTGCTGATGCTGTTGATCACTCCGGCCCAGGGCTGTACGCGTTCCCAGTCGAACGCCCGTCCGGTACCCCCGCGTTCTTCCGCGTTCGCGGAATCGAGCAGCACGCCCGAAATCACTCCGGGACGGAAACCGTGAGTTTCAAGAAAAAGGTCCCCATTTTCAGCAACGTGGATTTTGTGTACGCGTTTGCCCGTGTAGGCTTCATCAGGCTCGACCAATCCGGCTGCGACCGGGTCCCATCCGATCGATTGTTCGGCGGGCGCGTCGAAAATCTTTGCCGGCCAGGCGCGGAATATCATTGGACGGGCGGACCCGTTGGCGAGTTCCCGGAAAAGCTCGCGGCTGAATTCCGTGCTTTCGTCGCCGTGCAATTGTACGGCGGTAAGTCCGACGTGTTTCACGGTTTCACGCACTTCGTCCACGGAGTGATTGACGAAGACGCCGACTTTATCGATCTGCCGCGGAACCTCGGAGACGATCGAGCGCGCGGTCTCCAGAGTAACGTAGCGCGGACTCTTCGGATAGAAGACGAAGCCCAGCGCGTTCGCGCCCGCATCGGTCGAGGCGAGAGCGTCGTCGAGATTCGTGATTCCGCAGACCTTGATCCACGTCATGAGAACAGTTGTCAGCTGTCAGCTATCAGTTGTCAGTAAAATCAATTCGCACTGGCAACTGCTTTCGCTTCTTCCATCAACCTCGCCAGCGCCTCGCCTGGACGTTCCGCTTTCATCAGCGATTCGCCGATCAGGAACGCGTCGTAGCCGGCGGAGCGCAAACGCGCCAAATCTGCGCCGCTATGGATTCCGCTTTCGGCCACGCGGACGCAGGTAGCGGGTATCTTTTCCGCGAGCCGTGTTGCAGTTTCGAGATTGACTTCGAAAGTGCGCAGATTGCGGCTGTTGATCCCGATCAGGTCGCATCCGGCATCGAGGGCGCGTTCGAGTTCCCGCTCGTCATGAGCTTCGCACAAAACATCGAGTCCCTGCGCTCGCGCGTTCCCGGCCAGCGACACCAGTTCCTTTTGATCGAGCGCGGCGACAATCAGCAGGACCGCATCGGCGCAATTTGCCCGGGCTTCGACGAGCTGGAATTCATCGACGATGAAATCCTTGCGTAAGCAGGGAAGAGAACTGCTGGCAGAGGCCTGGCGCAGATAGTCCAGCGATCCCTGGAAAAATTGCTCGTCGGTCAACACCGACAGCGCGGCGGCGCCTGCCCGCTCCAGCTCGCGCGCCAGTTCGGATGGCCTGAAATCGGCGCGGATCAATCCTCTTGAAGGCGAAGCTTTTTTCAGTTCGGAAATAACGGCGACCGCGTTCCCATCCTGCGCTACCTGGCGCAGCCGCTTTCGAAATCCCCGCGGAGTATGCGCGGCAGCCGCCTGCTCTAGCGTCCGCAGGCCGGCGTTCTCCCGGATGCCAGCTATGCGCTCGGATAAGCGCTGGCGCGTGGCGGCGACAATCGTGTCAAGAGAGACTGGCATGGCAGATTGTCAATTATACGAAAGCCGCTTGATTCAGGCAGAATCGCTGCTGCGGGCTCGCGGGTTCGAACTCTAAGTCATCGCCAAACACGAAGCCGGGTGCTCCCAAATCGGAACTTGTAGCCGTTTCCAGGCCGGGTCCGAGCCCCGGGTGATCCCGGTTATTGTCACAGCCGGCATGTGATGGCCGTCATTGACCCGGCTTCCGGTAAAATGTTATAAACAAATGTTTTGTACGGAGATGTGTAGTCCGCGACTGGGACTATATGCCGGCGGCATAAGTTTTCCGGCCGCCAAATCGGCACTCATCTTTGACCGGTTAAGCCTTGCGGTGGAAGCGCGTTCGGAGTGTGTTCAAGACTCTGGTGGCGGCCGTAATGCGCCGGAGCAAAATCACGCGTTGTGACACGGCGTGACCCCTGAATAGAATCCTTAGGAGGATTGTGATGCGTACTCATACCGCCAATCTTGCGTCCATCGGACGCTGGTTTGCGAAAATCTCGGCAATGCTTGCAACTCTGTTATTTCTAACCGCCGGCTGCGCGCTGGCCCAAACGACTGAAGAAGGCGGCGAGGCTGCCCTGAAACTGCCTAACCTTCATTCCGTTTTGTTCCTATGGGGTATGAATGGGCATCGCCTGCTGATGATCGGGCTGCTCTTCTGCGTCTTTGGCCTCGGTTTCGGCTTGTTCATTTTCTTGCACTTGAAGAACCTGCCCGTGCACCGCTCCATGCGCGAAATCTCGGAGCTGATTTACGAAACCTGCAAAACCTACCTCATCACCCAGGGCAAGTTCCTCATGCTGCTGTGGGTCTTTATCGCCATCATCATCGCCGTGTATTTCGGCTGGCTGCGACCCGTGCCCGGTAAGTCGGTTGCCTTGACGCTTCCCATCATTCTGCTGTTCAGCTTGATAGGAATCGCTGGCAGTTATGGAGTGGCTTGGTTTGGCATTCGCGTCAACACCTTCGCGAATTCAAGGACCGCTTTCGCTTCTCTGCCCGGCAAGCCTTACCCGGTTTATCAGATCCCGCTTGAGGCCGGAATGTCGATCGGCATGATGCTGATTTCTGTTGAATTGCTGATCATGCTCTTCATCCTTCTCTTCGTGCCCGGCGACTACGCCGGCCCGTGCTTCATCGGATTTGCTATCGGCGAATCGTTGGGCGCGGCTGCGTTGCGTATCGCGGGCGGCATCTTCACCAAGATTGCCGACATCGGTTCCGATTTGATGAAGATCGTTTTCAAAATCAAAGAAGACGATGCCCGCAACCCCGGTGTGATCGCCGATTGCACCGGCGACAATGCCGGCGATTCGGTTGGCCCGTCGGCCGACGGTTTCGAAACCTACGGCGTCACCGGCGTCGCGCTGATCACCTTCATCCTGCTCGGCGTGAGAGATCCGAAGATCCAAGTTCAGTTGCTGGTCTGGATTTTCGTGATGCGTATCATGATGCTGGTATCCAGCGCGCTGGCCTATTTCATCAACGGCGCCATCGCCAAGGCCCGTTACGGTAAAGCGGACAAGATGAATTTTGAATCGCCGCTCACCTCGCTGGTCTGGCTCACTTCGATTGTTTCGATCGTGGCCACCTACTTTGTTTCGTATTTCATCATCCCCGGTCTGGGCGGCGACACGACGCAGTGGTGGAAACTGGCTTCGATCATCTCCTGCGGAACTCTGGCGGGAGCGCTGATTCCTGAACTGGTCAAGGCCTTCACCTCTGTGGAATCGCGTCATGTCAACGAAGTGGTGACCTCGGCCAAAGAAGGCGGCGCGTCCCTCGGAATCCTTTCCGGTCTCGTTGCCGGAAACTTTTCCGCGTATTGGCTGGGTCTGGCGATGGTCGGCCTGATGTCAATCGCTTACGCCTTCAGCGGGATGGGCTTGGGCGTGGCGGCCACAATGCCGGTGATTGTTGCGCCGGTGTTTGCCTTTGGCCTGGTCGCCTTCGGTTTCCTCGGAATGGGGCCGGTGACCATCGCGGTTGATTCTTATGGCCCGGTCACCGACAACGCGCAATCCGTCTATGAACTTTCGATGATTGAGCAGGTCCCCAACGTCAAGGCGGAAATCAAGAAAGACTTCAACATCGACGTGAATTTCGACCGCGCCAAAGACTTGCTGGAAGAAAACGACGGCGCGGGCAACACCTTCAAAGCGACTTCGAAACCGGTGCTGATTGGCACCGCCGTAGTCGGCGCAACCACCATGATCTTCTCCATCATCATGGCCCTCACCCACGGGCTGACCGCGAATGTGGAGAACCTCTCGCTGCTGCACGCCCCATTCTTCCTCGGCCTGATCACCGGCGGCGCCATGATCTATTGGTTTACCGGCGCATCCATGCAGGCCGTGACCACCGGCGCCTATCGCGCGGTCGAGTTCATCAAAGCCAACATCAAACTCGAAAGCGCGGAGAAGGCTTCCGTTTCCGACAGCAAGAAAGTGGTTGAGATCTGCACCAAGTACGCGCAGAAGGGTATGTTCAACATCTTCGTCGCCGTTTTCTTCGGGACGCTGACGTTTGCCTTCGTCGAGCCGTTCTTTTTTATCGGCTACCTGATCTCGATTGCGATCTTCGGGCTCTACCAGGCAATCTTCATGGCCAACGCCGGCGCCGCCTGGGACAACGCCAAGAAGATCGTTGAAACCAAACTCAAGCTGAAGGGCACGCCGCTGCACGACGCCACGGTCATCGGAGACACAGTGGGCGATCCTTTCAAGGACACTTCTTCGGTGGCCATGAATCCGGTCATCAAATTCACCACGCTGTTCGGATTGCTGGCGGTCGAACTGGCCGTCTCGCTCTCCAACAGCCATGGCGTCAGGCTGACCCACATCCTGGCGGTCTGCTTCTTCCTGGTCTCGGTCTCCTTCGTGTACCGTTCGTTCTACGGGATGCGAATCACTTCGGAGGGAGCGAGCGAGTAGAGTTGTTTCGAAAAGAAGTACAAAGAAAAACGCCATCCAGTCCGCGCTGGATGGCGTTTTGACTTTGAGGCGGATCTACTGTTTGGTTAACGTTGTCGTATAGTTGTCGTCGGCACAATACCCTTCGTTCACATAATAGCTCCCAGTCATATTCTTGGGGGCGGTAGTGCTGTCTAGTTGCACCTCGGTGTAGGAGAACGATCCCTGCTCGCCGTCCTGGTCGACCGTGCTGGCATTCACCATGACGTAGGAACCGGCTATAGACCCACTGGTAATTGTCCCACTCGCCGAGCAACTGGAATTGGTATAGGTGACGGTCCCGGTGAGCGCGAAGGTCCCGTCCGATGACGCGGTCGACGCTTGAGTCAGGGCAACCGATAGAACCGCATTGGGATCGTCGAAACTATCCTGGATCGGTCCGCTCCATGTCCCACTGATGGAGGGGACTGCGTTCGCGGTTGCCGTACCGCTGTCGCCATCGTCGCAGCCGCCGGTCACAGTGTAGGTGCCGGTCAGCGCCGAAACGGCCGCCCCAGCGGTGCTCGCCGTTCCCGTAGCTTTGAGGGTGACTACTTGGCCACCAGCACTCGCCGAAGTCAGCGTAACGTTATTTCCCTCGACTGTTCCGGTGAAGGTTATTGCCTGTGAAGAGTCGATGCATGAACCAACCGCGTACATCGTGCCTGCCACGCTGCTTCCAGTCTGCGCCAAATTACCGCCGATATAGAAGATGTTGCCCGACTCAACGTCGCGGTGAACGTTGTTGTGGACAATGACGCCGGCGCTGGTTGACGTTGCGGTCACCGACCAATTGCCCGGCGTCAGTGCCAGGTTGTTGCTGCTGCTTGAGCCGCATCCTGTGAGCGCCAGGGCCAGAACGCCAACCAACAGCGATAAGAGAGCGAACTTGGAAAAACTTGAGACCTTCATGAATCCTCCGGAGGGCACACCTTCGACAAGACAAGCGCCAACATTATGAATTTCGTCGATGCTACGACCTTTGGGAAGATTACCGAGGTACTTGGCAGGCCATTGGCCCTAACCGTGGTCACGAAGAACGCAGAGAGGATGAAATGATTCTGACCTTGAGGTGAAAAAACGCGGCTTCAGCCCTGCCGCTAAGTCGTTGCAGCAAAAAACTTGAGCTTTGTATCGAGGGGCTTTGGGCGGACAAGAGTGTCCGCCCTACACAACCAACAACTGGCTCATCTTGGCCAGGAACTCGCTGTTCGTCGCGGCTTTGGCCAGACGCTCGATCAGCAACTCCATCGCTTCTACTGGAGACAGCGGGTTCAGCCCCTTGCGCAGCACCCAGATGCGCTGCAGCTTTTCCTTTGGCATCACCAGCTCTACCTTGCATGTGCGGAAGCGTTGGATGTCAATTGTGGTCGCCCTGTTCCCACGAAGAGCGGGGGTACCCTTTTGCGGCGGTGCTGGGATGCTTGCCACAGATCGCACTGCGTCTGCATGCCGATCCATAGTTCGGGGCTGGTGCCCAAGGCATCCGCCAGCTTCAGCGCCATGTCCGCCGAGATTCCCGCGCTGCCATTCAAGATGCGCGACAGGGCGACCCGAGTCACCCCCAGGTGCCTAGCGGTGTCCGTAACCGACCTCGTTCCCAAATACTCTCGTAGAACTCTTCCTGGATGTGGCGGATTGTGCATGCGCATAAGAACCTCTCAGTGGTAATCCCGATAGTCCACCAACACAGCATCTTCCCCTTCGAAGGTAAACGTCAGACGCCAGTTGCCGCTGACATCCACCGACCAGTGGTCTTCGAGATCGCCGAGCAAGGGATGCAACCTCCAGCCAGGAGCGTTCATGTCCTTCGCGGATTTGGCGTTGTCCAGCGCGGCAAGCTGCAGTCTCAATTTGTCCGCATGATGCGGCTGGATTTTCGCCTTCGACCCGATGTGGAAGAACCGCTCGACGCCCTTATGCCGAAAGCTCTTGATCACTGCGTATAGTGTATAGCTATACTATACATATTGTCAACCGTCGATTTAGCTGCCGCCCAAGGCTGGGCTCTTGACAATGTTTGGCAAGGCCGTGGGGTTTGGACGGGCGAGCGTGCCCGTCTCCACACATGCAGAACCTACAACTGGCTCATCTTGGCCAGGAACTCGCTGTTCGTTGCGGCCTTGGCCAGGCGCTCAATCAGCAACTCCATCGCTTCGACCGGAGACAGCGGGTTCAGCACTTTGCGCAGCACCCAGATGCGCTGCAAGTCCTCTTTCGGAATCAGCAGCTCTTCCTTGCGCGTGCCCGAGCGTTGGATGTCAATCGCCGGGAACGTCCGCTTATCCACCAGCTTGCGGTCGAGGATGATTTCCGAATTGCCCGTGCCCTTGAATTCTTCGAAGATCACGTCGTCCATGCGCGAACCGGTGTCGATGAGCGCAGTGGCGATGATGGTGAGCGATCCGCCTTCTTCGATGTTGCGCGCCGATCCAAAAAATCGCTTTGGACGCTGCAACGCATTCGAATCGACGCCGCCCGACAGCACCTTGCCCGACGGCGGAACGATCGTGTTGTAAGCGCGCGCCAGACGCGTGATCGAATCGAGCAGGATGACCACATCGCGTTTGTGCTCGACTAATCTCTTGGCCTTTTCAATCACCATTTCCGCCACTTGCACGTGGCGGGCGGCGGGCTCGTCGAAGGTCGAAGAAATGACCTCGCCCTTGACCGAGCGCTGCATGTCGGTGACTTCTTCCGGGCGCTCGTCGATCAGCAGCACCATCAGCACGACTTCGGGGTGGTTCGCGGTGATGGAGTTCGCGACGTTCTGCAACAGCATGGTCTTGCCGGCGCGAGGAGGCGAGACAATCAGCCCGCGCTGCCCCTTGCCGAGCGGCGTGAGCAGATCCATGACGCGCGCGCTGATGTTTTCTTTCACGGTTTCGAGCTTCAACCGTTCCTGCGGATACAGCGGCGTCAAATTGTCGAACAGGATCTTGTTGCGCGCCTCGTCAGGCGACTCGAAATTCACCGCCTCGATCTTGACCAGCGCAAAATATTTTTCGCCCTCATGCGGCGGACGCACCTGCCCGCTGATGGTGTCGCCGGTTTTAAGGTCGAACTTGCGGATCTGCGACGGCGACACGTATATGTCGTCCGGCCCCGGCAGGTAGTTGTAATCGGGCGAGCGCAGAAAGCCGTAGCCGTCAGGGAGGATCTCCAGCACGCCTTCGGCGAAGATGTGCCCCTCTTTTTCACTTTGCGCCTGCAGGATCTTGAAGATGAGGTCCTGTTTGCGGAGTCCGCTGGCGCCCGGCAGTTCCAAGGCTCGGGCGATCTTGGTCAGCTCGGTAATATTTTTTTCTTTCAGTTCGGCAATGGTCATATTCACCTACGTGGATTTTTCTTCGGGAGGGATTTTCTTTTTCTCTCGCGGGGATGTGTTTCTTTGCCGCCGTGCGGGCACACGGCGGAGCCGCTTTACGCAGCTCGCCGTTGTGCTTCGGCAAAGTTCTCAGGTTCGCTCAGAATATCGTGACGTTCGGCATCGGCAATCTTGTCAAATACCTGGTTCATGGTTTCCTGAATGCGGGTGTTCGGCTTATGAAACTTGCGCGTTGCCTTCGATGCCAGCTGGCAAAGCATATACCGGTTCCGCAAAGTATGTAATGCGTCAAAAACGCGATCGGATCGCATTGAGTACGTTCTCCTTCAATGACAGTAATTTAGGCCGCAATCACGCCGGCCGCCCACTGGGTGATGGACGGCTAAAGGCTAGCCAAACCGCAATTCGGGCCAGGTGCAAAGGGATTTGCCAGAATTACCCAAATAGATGCTGCGCCCACCCCGAAAGTTGCTCAATTCTCGTAGGAGTTGCCACTACACGGGCGGTGGTTCGCCGGAACCGTCAGAAATCTCTTATGTCCCGAGGAAAGCTAAGTATAACAAACCGCAGGGCAAGGTCAAGAAGAATCTGCGCCACCAATTGCCTTGCCAGTAACCTTCCCAAGGCTTACTTCAATGCCCTCAGACGGGCCGACAGGCGCGATTTGTAGCGCGAGGCGGTGTTTTCGTGCAATACGCCCTTCTGGATGGCCTTGTCCAGCGCCGATACGGTCTCGCGGTAGGTCTGGCCGGCGGCCGTCTTGTCGCCCTTTTCCAGGCTCTCGCGCAGGTTCCGCAGAGCAGTGCGCAGTTGCGATGAGTTGGCCCGGTTGCGGACGGTTCGTTTCTCTGTCTGTCGGGCGCGTTTCAGCGCCGAAAAATGGTTCGCCATGCGGCTTGATTACCTTTGTTTGCCCTGGATTGCGCCAGGAGGATATTCCGGTAGGAACCGAAGTTAATATTGTACGGGAGCAACTCGCGCCCGGTCAAATACATATGGATTCGCCTCCGAGCCCACTCGAACGCCTCAAGGTTCTTATCAACTCCTCGACCCCAATCGTTGTCATGGAGACGGTCGAGGAAGTCCGCGCCCTTTCGCTCGTGCGCGTGGCCTGCTCGCAGTTGAATCTCCCGGTCTTCGAATGGACCATCGCCGACGGCCTTGTCCGCTCCGGCAGCGGAGCCGCCGCGCCCCCGCCGGTAGTTCAGGCTCGAGTCGAAAAGACGACGACGTGGTCCAGCCGTGACCAGGTCATGCATTCGGATACGCGAGTAAGCACGAATCCGCAAGGCAACAGTGAAGCCGACCGGTTCGCGCGAGCCGTGCTGTCGGCGGTCGGCTCCGATGCCGCCGCCGGTGCGAAAACCGCCATGTACAACACCGCCGACCCCGTGCAAGCGCTCGCCAACCTCGAAGCCATGACCACCGAGGCCGTCTACGTGCTCAAGGATTTCCATCGCCACATGGATAGCCCGGTCGTGGTGCGCCGCCTGCGCGATGTAGGCCAGAAATTCTCCGCCAACCGCCGCACCCTGGTGCTGACCGCTCCCGCCATCGAGATGCCGCCCGAACTCGCGAGTCTCGTGGAGTTCCTCGATCTGCCGCTCCCCGACCGCGACCGCCTGCGCGAGATCATCCGCGAAACCTACACCCGCCTGGCCGCCAACCATACGCTGAAGCTTCAGCTCGATGCCGATGGTGTGGACGCGATGGCCTCGAATCTCCGCGGCCTCACCGAAGAAGCCGCCGAACGCGCCATTTCGCAGACCGTCGTCGCCCGCCTCGCGCTCTCGCCCCAGTGTGTCACCGACGTGCTCGACGCCAAGAAAGACGCCCTCAAGCGCTCCGAAATGCTGGAGTTCGTCCACTCGACTGACGACATGTCAAGCGTCGGCGGCCTCGACAATATGAAACGCTGGCTCCAGCA
>Ga0181530_10000295_pt1 | contig 64242 bp, 51 predicted proteins | sample PEATcosm2014_Bin_42_FD_119769 | JGI IMG/M metagenome (GOLD analysis project Ga0181530, IMG submission 119769) | Peatland microbial communities from MTU Mesocosm Facility, Houghton, MI, USA - PEATcosm2014_Bin10_60_metaG | ecosystem: Environmental > Terrestrial > Soil > Wetlands > Peat | place...
CGTCTGCGCTTTCGAGCGCGCGCCTTTGAGCGCTGGGCGAAGCCATGTTTTGAAATCACCGGGTGGGTCCCTGGTCCCCGGTGATACTGGTGAAAGTGGGACCCTCACTGGCCGCTGGCGACACCGGTCGGCTTATTTCCAACCAGCAAGTTGCCTTTCAAAATGCTGGAAGCTCGGGCGCCGACGCAAGATATTGAGAGCGTCGGGAAGCCTGAGCACGGCCAGTGCCATCTGCGTTTTCTGTGGAGTTGTCCGCGCTGACTCGCCAAAGAAATCGCGTTTCAGTACTGGACGGCAAAATCGTTCCTCAGGTGTCGCCTCCTTGAAAACGAACCCACGCACGGTGAGCAGCCATGTCTCCATCATCTGTACCGGCACAACAATGCACTTCATCCCCTCGCCAGCGATCCATGTTTGCGATAGGGCGTGCGACAGCAGACACACTCGGCACCCGCCTTTCTTGTCGGCTGCCTGCTCGGCCACCTTGTGAGAATCCTCATGCTCCGGGTGGCGTTTTCGCCCTCCATCATTGTCGATCGCTATCAGGGCGTGGCCGATTCCGTCCCGTTGGGCCAGTTTCAGATACGTACGAGCCTGGCGGAGGACGCTCACCCAACCGTTGAACAGCACCGGTTCAGTCGGGGCCCATCGCTCGATCTCTACGCCGAGAAGGCCCTGCAGTAGGAACCGATAGATCTCTCCGTCGTAGTCCTGATTCTCAGTGGCGATAGCGACTCTCAGCATCCGGCGCAGTTAAACGGCGTTGAAGAGATTGGACTGCAGGAGATCTCCCGGCGTAGACGATTCAAGCGCCTCAAGGAGAGCCGGCACATCCGACGCGCGCTGGACCAAGGTCCCGTCCTTCGTGCGACGGAATCGCAGAATCGCATCAGGCTCGTCGCGAAACTCATCGACGAGAACTCGCGAGTGCGTAGTCAGCAAGAACTGACACTCGTATTCCGCCACCATCCTCCGAATGAGCTCTACCAATTCGTGAAGCATGGGCGGATGTATGCCCAATTCAGGTTCCTCGACCATGATAAGCGTGCCCCTCTCAGCAGAGAGGATGTGCGCAGCAAGAGCCGTGCACAAGAGAACCCCGTCGGACACATGTCTTGCATCGAACTCTTGGTCGTCCTCCTGCCGAATCCACAGGCCCTGGGTTCCAGGCATGTCTCCCGGCTTGACGAACACATTCTGGATAGCCGGAATGCACTTGTGCACAAAGTCCTCCAACCTTTTGGTCTTGTCGGGCTGAGCCCCTCTCCACTTACCCACCACGGCAGCGAGTCCCAAGCCAGAACTGTCTAGCGCCAGATCTCTCTCCACAAACGCATCTTTACGAAGCGCCACCAGTGAAAGCTGGACGAAACGGGCTTCCAGGATGGGGGCACAGACCGCAACATACGCCGCTGTTCGTTGCCTCGCCGCATCGCGCAGTTGGTCTAGCGGAGGCTTGGCCACCGCACCAGGAGGACTCACCCACGGGCTGCGGCCCTGAAGGTCAAGAAGGCGGTGTTGTTCCACCTCGAAACCGTCCGGATCTGAAGGGGTCAATTCAAGGGCATAGTTTCCCGCTTCCGTTTCCCATCCGAAGCAAAGGTGTCCCGCGCCCGTGGGGGGACGATGCAGAATGGAATCGTGGCCACGCTTCTGCAGGGATTGCGCGTCAACATAAGACACGAAACCCGTAGGTCCCGTAGACCCCGCAGGTCCTTGCCAACCTTGAGAGCCCTGCAGCGGCGAGATATCGCCCCCGCTCTCCACGACGAGCGCCTTGACGAAGTTCGCTGACACGGCGTTGGCAAGGAATCGCGGGAACGTCAGCAAGTTCGACTTCCCAGAGTTGTTCGGTCCCACGAGCACGGAGATCGGTTGAAGTGGTATCTCCTGCCGCAAGCCGAAGCTCTTGAAGTTTTCAATCGTAATCTTCCGAATCATATGTGCACTCTACGGCACTCGACCGCGCGAAGGAAAAGAGTTCACTCTGCGATGTTGTCTTTCTTCTGAAAGCCTACCACTACCAGCGACACACAGAATAGTTTCGACGTCAGCGCGTGCGTCTCGTCCTGCCTTCGAGATACCGCCGCAGGTCGTCCTCGCCCACCCTGACAGCGTTGCTCACGCGAATGTGTGGGAGCTTGCCTGCCTCGCACAAACGATACACCGTCGCCGTGCACACCCGAAGCCGTGCGGCAACTTCACGCGTGGTCAGGTACGGCCCGATGAGTCCTGACCCACTCCCCCCGGCTTCCGGATTTGCTTGCACCACTAATGCACCAAACGGTTGGCTATTTGGTGCAATTCTTGGCGAAGCGCGGCTAGGGCCACCCTCGGCAACCTGTTGATTTTGCGAACGTTTGCTATCGTCGGCTACGCCCTGCGATGCTTCTTCGCGAGTTCCCAAGCCGAGGGTCGCGGGTCCGAGCCCCGTCTCGCGCTCAAAAATCGAGTGGCGCCACGCCGGTCTGCGACGGTTGCTACCGCAGCCGCTCCGGGATGAGTTCGTAGGCGATTGCGGACGACGCCGTCATGAACAGGCCCGCCAGAAAAACCAGCGGGCCGCCCGGAAAGATCGGATCGAGAAAGGGTGCGCTCGCGAAACCGGCGGACAGGGCCAGGCCGACACCGGCGAGCGCGAGACCGAGAACCAGACATGCCGCAGTGACGAGCGAACGAAGTCGACGGCCAGTGGCCGCCGGGGCGGCTGGCTCGAATCTCATCGTCTGTGCCGCGCAGGTCTTGGACAGAAGCAGGAAGGCGAGCACAGCCGCGGCTGTCACCCCCGTCAGCACGGCCCATTCGATCCACGTCGGGTGGTAGGCGCCGGCTGGCCAGGGCAGACCCAGGCCATGCGTTTGCCACGCGACCAGGAGCAGGAAGCGCTGGAAAGACACAGCCGCACAGAGCAGCGCCGCAATGGTCGCAGTCCAGACCGGCGAGATCGTCTTCCGCCACGACATGGCCAGAGCAATCGCTCCGGCCAAGAAGAGAAGGACCAGTTCCGTCCAGAACAGCCCGCTCCACGGCCCTTGCAGCAAGGCGTGCGCGTAGCGCTGCACGGACGGGTACGGCGTGCGCAGCGCCAGGATCTCGGCTGACACCACCAGAAGGACAGTGAGTCCAGTCAGCACGGCCACCATGCGCGCCATGAAAACGCTGGCCCGCGCGTGCGCAGCCAGTGCCAGCAGGCTGCAGCCGGCCGCGCCCCCTGACACGACGAAGGTGACGACTTCGAAATGACCTTGCCACGCCGGACGTCCGGCCCTCACGCCAAACACTGCGCCCAGAATCACAAGGCCACCTAGCAGTACAGGAAGAACGGCAAGCGACAGCCAGAAGTCGACGCGCTCGCGGCGGCGCTCGGCCGACGCTGTGCCTGGCCAGCCACAGGCCAGAGTGCGCCAGAGCCATGGCCATCTGCCAGCCGCCTGCGCGCGCGCTGCCCATCCCGGCCGGCTGGCCAGCGCCAGATGAATTGCACCTGCAAAAAGCGATGCGCCTGCCACCAGGGTGAACGTGCCGAAGAACGGCGAGCGCGGACGCCCGACCAGCGGCAGATTCACCATCGCAGGCATCGGGCGGCCGAGATCCGCCAGCACGCAGCCCAGCGAGGCCAGAAGACCCGCGATCCCGAGGGGCAGCGCGATCCAAGCCACAGGTTCCATCTCGCGCAATCGCAGCACGCGAATCACGCACGCCACGACGAGACTGGCCAGGGCCGCGCTGGCGAAGAACCCGTCGCCGGCCACATACAGGCCCCACACCGCGCCGCCTGCGCCGATGGTGTTCAGGTCGGTGACGGCGTCGCCCTGGATGCACTGCTGGGCGAGGGCGTAGCTACCGACGGCGACCAGCGCCAGGAGAAACACGATGACTGCGCGCGCGCGTTTCACTTCGTCTCCCGCAAGTAGATGACCTTGGGCCGCGTGCCCGCCTGGGGGAGCAAGCGCGTGGCGCGCGGGCTCGCCGCCAAACGCGCAACTTCCGACTCCGGATCGGCAAGATCGCCGAAGGTGATGGCCCGTGTCGGACAGGACTGGGCACAGGCCGGCAGCCAGCGCAGGGCCTCATCGTTCAGCGCCTCCTCGTCGACGCGAGCCCGCTCGACCGCAGCGCGAATGCGGTGGTGGCACAGGGTGCACTTCTCCACCACGCCGCGTGGCCGCGGAACCACGTCGGGATTCAGGCTGCTCGGATCATCGCCCGGCCAACGCGGCTCGCTCCAGTTGAAATAGCGGCGCGCGTACGGGCAAGCCACCATGCAGTAGCGGCAGCCGATACAACGTTCCCAGATCTGCGCGGTGATGCCCTCGGGACTCTGATAGGTCGCGCCCACTGGGCAGACCTTCACGCAGGGCGGGTCCTCGCAGTGCATGCAGGGAATGGGCGTGGCTGCAGAATTTCCCGGCGCAGGCGGCAGAAAGTCCATCCAATGGATCGGGCGCGTCCGCGCCGCGGCTTCCGGACCGAGGGGAGGCACGTTGTTCTCTTGCTGACAAGCTACCACGCACCCGGCGCAGCGGGAGCAACGGTCGAGATCAATCACCAGGCCCCATTTGCGACGAGGTCCGCGCGGCGCCGGCTCCGGGCTCCTCGCCGCCGCTCGCGAACAGCCCACGATGGCGCTCGCAGCCGAGGCCGCCAGTCCGGCGAGAAGCGTGCGTCGCGAGTCGCTCGCTTCGTCGTCGCGCTTCATGACAGCTTCCTCACACGCACGCGCGTGCCCTGCCAGGCGAGCACGCCCGACCACGGATCTTCGTTGGGCACGACAAGATCGACCACCCCACCCTTGCCGAGAGCCATGGCCACCACGCCCGATTGGACACCGTCGCTCAAACGAGCGATGGCCTCGCACGAGCCAACCGACGATTTCACCAGAACCCGGTCGCCCTCGACCAAGCCAGACCGCGCAGCATCGACGGGATTGAGTTCCGCGCGAACTGGCCAGGGATCGCCAGTGACCAGCGGCAGTTCACTCAGCCAGGGCAAAGACCGTCCGCCATTCTCGACGAACGGCACGGGTCGGTAGGGAACCAGGTGAAAAGGGAACTGCAGCGGATCGCCTGAGAACCTGGGCGGCTCCCAGAGTGGAAGTCCGTTTCCCGGCCACAGCCGAGCGGCGTTTTCATTCCCAGCCAAACGCAACGCTGCGTGGGAGAAAGTCTGGAACAGTGCCGAAGGTGACAGAAATGCCTCGCCGCTGATCTCGCCTAGACCCGGTTTGCAAGACTCACCATCTGCACACACCCGTCTCCCGGCGCCTTTCTCCTTGATGGCATCCATCGACGCCGGCGGCAGCGATTTCGTCACAACGTCTTGATAACTCTTCCAGCGCAGCGAGCTGCCGACTGATCCACCCAGTCCGGCGGCAAGCGCGAGTACGAAATCGCCCGACTGCCGCGTGTCGTGCAAAGCAGCGACGACCGGCTGGCGGAAGCTGAGCACGGGCCGATCGGTTGCCGGTTCTGGCCGCACCATGTCCCAGGCTTCGAGAAACAAGGACTCGGGCAGCACCAGGTCGGCCAGCCACGCGGTCTCGTCGAGCCAAGCAGAGAAACTGACAAGCAAGGGCACGCGCTGAAGCGCCGCGGTCCAGGCACGCCGTGCCGGCAGCGCGGCCAAGGGGTCCGCGCCGCGCAGAAACAGCGCTTCGACTGGATAGGGCTTGGCCTGGGTGATGGCTGCGGGGATGGCTTGCACGCGGCTGCACCCGAATGGACAAGCGGCCGTGCCCACGCCGTCGATGCGCGGGGCTGCGCTGACTGCGGCCGCAAGCCTATCGACCGCGGGCTCTTCCCAATCCGCCAGCATCCCGGGCCAGCGCAGCCGAACCCCGACATCCCCCAACAGTATGTTGAGCGCGCAGATGGCAATCGACGTGGACAAACCGTTGCCAGCCGCAACCGCGCCGCCGTCGCCGGCAACCAGGGCCGGCCGCTGCTCGGCAAGCGCATGGGCCAGTCGTTCGACGGTCGCCGCGGGAATGCCGGTCACGTCCTTGGTCTCGTCCGGCGCATAGGCTGCCTGAAGCAAGGCCTCGAATCCCGGCTGCTCGACCCCTGCCTGATCCCGCCAGGCCGCAAACCCGAAGACGTGGGCGCGAAGCCATTGTCTGTCGATCGGGCCATCGTGGAGCAGGACATGGGCCAGCGACAGCGCCAGCGCCCCGTAGCCCCCGGGCGCAATCGGGATCCAATCGTCGACCCGGCAGTCAGGCCGGCGCGGCGAAACGCAGATTACCGGCAAGCGCCCAGCGTGACGATCTTCCGCCCGTGCACGGGTCGTGCGCATGAAACGCATGGCCTGGCTGGACGATTCGAGCAACTCTGCGCCCATGGCCAGCACCAGAGCGGCCCGGTCCAGATCGTACACGGGCTGACCGTAGCGGCCCAACACGTGAAGGGTGGCCAACTCGGCGCTGGCGGCGCGAGCCGATTCCAGTCCGATGTGGTTGGGGCTGCCATACGCCGACAAAAAACGCGCCCACAGGTCATGGGTGAAAGTGCCCGTCTCGCCGTCGATCAGCACCAGGCGCTCGGGGTGACCGGCCGCGCGCAACCTGGCCAGCCTCGCCGTGACTTCGGCAATGGCCTCGTCCCAGGAGATCGGCTTCCACTTGCCCTGGCCGCGCGCCCCGGCCCGCCGCAACGGTGAGCGCACCCGCTCAGGGTGATAGAGCAGTTGCAGCGCCGCCTGGCCGCGGCTGCACAACCCGCCGAGGTTGACCGGGTGCTCTGGGTTGCCTTCGATCTTGACCGCCCTGCCGTCCACCACGCGCACCTTGATCCCGCAGCCCGCGTCGCACAGGGCGCAGGTGGAAAGCACCCAGCGCTCTTCGCCGACGCGCCAGCCGGCGGTGCGTGGCACCGGCGGCTTGTCGATGCGATAGGGATCTCTGGCCTGGCGACAGCCCAAGGCCGCGGCGCCCGCCAGCGCGGCGCCACTGAGTATCTCACGTCGGCTGAATCGACTCATGCATCACTTGTGGCAAGCGAGGCAGTCCAGGCTGGCGTGCTTGTCGCGGTGGCAGGCGACGCACGCACGCATGTCCAGGTGCACGTCGGCCTCGCTCGGCGCTTGATCGACCGCGCTCATGTCACGGTGGCACTCCTCGCACTTCATGCTGGTCAGGCTCACATGCGCCGCGTGCGAAAAGTACACATGCCCGGCAAGGCGGTTCAGCCGCACCCAGGTGAGTTCTTGCCCGCGCGCCGCAAACGCCCGCACCTCGGGCTCGCCCGGCTGCTGACCCTGCGGCTTCTTGTGGCAGTCCATGCAGTCGGCCAGGGTGGGAAACGAAGCCATGGTCTCGCCCTCCACGCCCTGGTGGCAGGCCCGGCACTTCATGTCCTTGGCGATATGGCGCTTGTGACTCATGGGCAGCGGCTGTCGCGCGATTGCGGCGGGCGCACGGCGCGCGGCGACCGCGCCGGCGAAGAGAGCAACGACGGCGAGGAGCAGAACGGTCCCTATGCTTCGGCGGGCGTATGACACGGCAACGTTTGTGACGGCAGGTACTCTACAACTTCGGCCGCGGTCTTGCGGGCGCGGCCTTCTTTGAACAACTCTTCAGGACACCGAATAATTGACATTGACAGTCGAATGACCATTCGGCACACTGAATCTATGTTTTCTTCAGGAAGCAAGGGTTCAACATGAAAGCGCCCCAAAGACGTGAACGAGAGATCGCGCGAACCCGCGAGGACATCGTGGAGGCCGCCAGTCGGGCCTTCGTAGAAATCGGCGTGCACGACGCCACCATGCAGGACATCGCGCACGAGGCTGGCTACACGGCGGCGTCGCTTTACACCTACTTTCGCAGCAAGCAGGAAATCGTCGAGGCCGTGATGGACCTGCTGACCGCCGAGTTTCTCCAGGTGTTCGAACAACCTCTGCCCAGCAACCTGGCCTTCTACCAGCGCTTCGAGATCATGACGGTGCGACACCTGGAGTTGATCGAAAAACGGCGCGCGCTGTTTCTCAGCTTCCACACTGCGGAGGCTGCCAGCGGCCATTGCCCGGACGGCAGCCACGGTCAAACCTTTCATGATAACTTTGAACGTCGCATTTTCGGCCTGGCTGACTGGCTGAAGAAGAACGCCAAGCCTGAAGAGATTGGCGGCTACGATCCGGAGGTGGTGGCGCGCCTACTGGTCGGGATGGTGTTCGGCCTCTTGCACGGCTGGGTGGCCAAGGCGCAGGGCAGCCTGGCCGACCGCGCGCCGCTGCTGCGCGACTTCTTTTTCCATGGCGTGTCTGGAAATCCCAAAGCTGGAGCGAAAAAGAGATGAGTGCCACCTTCACCAAGATCGAGCTTGCGACGCTGGCGATTTCGCTGCTGGCTGCCCGGATCGTAGCGGCTGAACCAATGACCCTGGCCAAGTGCATCGACGTGGCTCTGCAGGGCAATCCCGACATCACCAGCGCCAACCTGGAAGTGGAAGCCACCACCGCCCAGAGCAAGAGCGCGCGCGGCGCATTCGGGCCGCGACTGCACCTGGACGCGGGCATCCAGCGCTGGGACAGCCCGCTGACCGCAAGCTTCGCGGGGTTGATGATTCCGTTCGTCAACGATGCTCTGACTCAGAACAAGCTGCAGCCGCTGGCCAGCGACCCGAATCAACTCGTGAAAGACCACCCCGACCTCGCCCCCTACGTCCAGCCCATTCAACTCCGCGCGCAGACCACCTGGTCCACGTCGATCACACTCGCCCAGCCGATTGCCTCGCTGTGGACGATCAATGAAGGCTATGCCCTGCGCAAGATGGGCGTGGACCTGGCCGGGCTGCAGCGCAAGGCCGCCCGCCGCGACGTCGCCTTCCAGGTGACCGAGGCCTACTACCGGGTGCTGCAGGCCATGCGCCTGGCCGATGTGGCGCAGAAATCCGTCGAGAACATCGACGCCCAGGTCAAGCGCGCACAATCCTTCTACCGGGCGGGAACCGTGGGCCGCAACGATGTGTTGCGCGCCGAACTAGGTCTGGCCGCGGCCCAGCAGCGCCTGATCCAGGCTAACGGTGCCGTGGTGCTGGCGCGCGGCCGCCTGGCGACCTTGATGGGCCTGCCACCCGACGCTGCCATCGAACCAGCGGATTCCATCGCCGACGTGACCGTCGCGCCTGTCATTCCAGCTGCGCAGGCCGAGGATCGCGCGGTGGCCGAGCGACTGGAGATCAAGGAGATCGCAGCACAGACCGCTCAGGCCCGCGCGGCCGAGAGCCTGGCCAAGTCGAAGATGCTGCCCCAGGTGAACGCCGTGGCCAACTACACCCACTCGTCACCGGCGACGATGTTTGCCCCGAAGCAGGACATCTGGTTCATCGGCGCCACCGCGTCCTGGGACATCTGGGAAGGCGGCGGCACCTACTACGGCATCGACGAAGCCAAGGCGCGCCTGGCCCAGGCCCTGTCCGCCCGGCGCAAGGCCGAGGACATGATTCGCTTGGAAACCCGCAGCGCGCACGTCAACACGACCACCGCGGCCCAGGCCCTGGACGTGGCCAGACACGCCGTCGAGCAGGCCGAGGAAAACTTCCGCATCGAACAGAAACGCTACGAAAGCACGGACAACACGTCGTTCGACGTGCTCGACGCGGAAAACCAGCTCACCACCGCCCGCGGCCAGCTTCAGGCCGCTACCTATGACTACCTCATCGCCCAGTCCAACCTGGCCCGCGCCATGGGCCAGGAAATCCCAGGCCGCCCACTATGAGTTGCAAAGCTTCCGGCCACGCACAGTCAACCACGCCACCGAGGTCCATCATGACGGCTCGCCCAGTTTTCGTCCCGCTCTTCCTCCTCGCCATCGTATCCTGCGAACGTGGCTCGGAGGTTGCTCGTCTGCCGCAGACCAAGGCGGCACCGGCTGCAACCCCGGCGCCCGTCCCGACGCCGCCCGCTCCTGCGCCGGCGCCAGCCGCTGATCCATCGGCGGCATCGGCCGGAAGCGCCAGCCCGTTCCTGTCGGGCACGACCGAGGCCCACCGCAAGAGCACGCTGACGCCCAAGGTGTCGAGCGCGGTCACGCGCGTACACGTGCGCGAGGGCGACATCGTCAAGCAGAACCAACCCCTGGTGACGCTCGACACGCGCGACTTTCTCCTGCGCCTGCAGCAGGCCGAGGCCGCGCGCGACGGTGCCAAGGTCCAGCTCGACTCCGCCAAGCTGGAATGGGATCGGGTCAGGGCTTTGCTGGCGGAAAAGGCCGTTCCCCAGAGCCAGTTCGACCTGGTGGACGCGCGCTACAAGGGCGCCAAGGCCGGCCTGGCTGCGGCCGAAATCGCGGTGGCCATGGGCCAAAAGGCCCTACACGACTCGGTGGTGCGCGCACCCTTTGACGGGCTCATCGTCAAGCGCTTCGTCAACGAGGGCGAATATGCCTCGGTCATGCCGGCCACTCCCCTGGTCAGCATCGAGGAGATCGATCCGGTGGACCTGCGCATCCAGGTGCCATCGACCGACATGGCCCAGGTGGTGGTGGGTACCCCCGTGCACGTGCGCTTGCCGGCCACCGGCCAGGAACTGCACCTGCGCCTGACCCGCGTGGTTTCCGCGTCCGATCCGCACACCCGCACCTTCTCCGCCATCGTGGAGATCCCCAACCCCGACCACAACCTGCGCTCCGGCCTGTACGCCGAGGTCACATTGCGGCCAGGCGGCGCCCCCGCTTTCACGACAACTGACACTGGCAAGATCAAGGTCAAGAAGCACGTGCGGCTGCCAGGGGACTAGCCATGAAGCTCGCTGATGTCTCGATTCGCCGTCCGGTCTTCGCGACCGTGATGGTGGGCGTGCTGGCGGTGTTCGGGGTCTGGGCCTACCCGAAGATCCCCATCGACATGTTCCCCGAGATCGAGTTTCCCGTCGTCACGGTCACCGCGGTGTACCCCGGCGCCGATCCCGAGACCATCGAGTCGCGAGTGGTGGACAAGCTGGAGGAAGCCATCAGCACGGTCAATGGCATCAAGGTCATGCGCTCCACGTCGATGGAAAACGTGGGCCTGGTGTTCATCCAGTTCGAACTGGAACGCAAGGCGGACCAGGCGGTGCAGGACGTGCGCGACAAGGTTTCCAGCGCGCTCAAGGACTTGCCCAAGGATCTGGAACCACCCATCGTCGAGCGTCTGGACATCAACGCGGCTCCTATCATGGCGGTGGCCATGGCCGGCCCCATGGAGAAACGCGACCTCACCGCCCTGGCCAAGGACGAGGTCAAGCAGCGGCTGGAGGCGCTCAACGGCGTAGGTGGCGTGGACATCATCGGCGGACAAGAACGCGAATTCCACGTGTGGATCGATCCGCAACGCCTTGAATCCTACGGCCTCGCAGTGGGTGACGTGGTGCAAGCCCTGGCCGCGCAAAATGTGGAGATTCCCGGCGGCCGGCTGGACGTGGGGACAAGCGAGCTGTCCATCAAGACCCGCGGCCAGGTGTATTCGGCCCGCGAACTGGGAAACATCATCATCACCGCCGCGGCGGGCGCGCCCGTGCGCATCGCCGACGTGGCGCGGGTGGAAGACGGCGCTCAGGAACACCGCTCCTACTCCACCCTCAACGGCAAGTCCTCGGTCACGCTGCTGGTGCGCAAGCAGTCGGGGTCGAACACGGTGGACGTCTCGCACAAGGTACGGCAGGCGCTGGACAAGCTGCGCGCCCGCCTGCCCACGGACGTCACGGTCAGCGTCCCCAATGACAGCGCGGTCTTCACCGAGAACATGATCGACGACGTGAAGTTCGATCTGGTCTACGGCGCGCTGCTGGCCATCCTCATCATCATGTTCTTCCTGCACGACTGGCGCGCCACTTTGATCAGCGCGCTGGCCCTGCCGGTCTCGGTCATCACCACCTTCGCCTTCATCCAGGCCATGGGCTTCACCCTGAACCTCATGACCATGCTCGCGCTCTCGCTCTCCATCGGCATCTTGATCGACGACGCCATCGTGGTCATCGAGAACATCCACCGCCACCTGGAGATGGGCAAACCGCCCATGCGCGCCGCCGCCGAGGCCACTGGCGAGATCGGCCTGGCGGTCATGGCCACCACCGCATCGATCTTGGCCGTGTTCGTGCCGGTGGCCACCATGAAGGGCATCATCGGCCGCTTCTTCGTGCAGTTCGGCCTGACCGTGGCGTTCGCCGTGTCGGTGTCGCTGTTCGTTGCCTTCACTCTGACGCCCATGATGTCGTCGCGATTCTTGCGCACGCACACCGGCAAGGGGCCGGTGGGCCGCGCCATCGAACGCTTCCTGGCGGGCATCGAAGGCGCATACCGAAAGATATTAGGCGCCGCGCTCAGGCAGCGCGCGCTCACCGTCCTGGTCGCCGTCGTCGTGTTCGCCGGCAGCGGCTTGCTGGTGCTGGTGGTGCCCAAGGAATTCATGCCCACCGAGGATCGCAGCATGTTCCTGGTCAAGATCGAGCTGCCCACTGGCTCGGCCCTGGCGGTGAACGAGTCCTTCAGCGAGTCCATCGCGACCAAGATCCGATCCATCCAGGGCGTCAAGGACACCCTGGTCACCATCGGCGGCACCTCGCAGTCGGAAATCAACCGATCGGAAATCCAGGTCAACCTGGTGCCCAAGAAGAAACGCGCCTTCACCCAATTACAAGTCATGGATTACGTGCGCAAGCAGTTCCCCACCTGGACCCCGCGCCAAGACGTGGCCTTTGCCGTCGAGCCCGTGCAGATGGTGGGAGGCGGCAGTTCGGCATTCCGCAGCGCCACCCTGCAGTTCAACGTGCGCGGCCGCGACTACGCCGAGATCAGCAAGTCCACCGATGCGTTGGTGGCGTGGATGAAGACACAGCCGGGGTTTGTCGACGTGGACGTCTCCTTCCGCGGGGGCAAGCCCGAGGTGGCCATCAACATCGACCGCGACCGCGCCGCGGACCTGGGCGTGCCCATCGCCGCCATTGCCAGCACGGTGCGCAGCCTGATGGCCAACGACAAGGTCACCGAGATCACCGCCGACGGCCAGCGCTGGGACGTGCGCCTGAAGCTGGACGAAGTCTTCCGCCAGAAGGCGGCCGATCTGCTCGCTTTCAAGATCCGCTCGACCACCGGCCAACTGGTCAGCATGTCGAACCTGGTGTCGATCGCCGACGGCACCGGCCCGGCCAAGATCGACCGGCAGAACCGCCAGCGCCAGATCACGGTGTACGCCAACCTCAATGGCAAGCCCCTGGGCGCGGCTGTTGCCGAAACTGAGACCGCCGCGAAAACCAAAGTGCCGGCGGCCATGGTCACCGACTGGGCCGGAATGGGCGACATCATGCGCGAGTCATTCGGGTACCTGTTGGGCGCGCTCTTTCTGGCCATCGTCATCGTGTACTTGGTGCTGGCCGCGCAGTTCGAGAGTTTCCTGCACCCGTTCACCATCATGCTCTCACTGCCGCTGTCCATGGTGGGCGCACTGGGGGCCATCGCCCTCGCACATCAGCCCATCAACATCATGACCATGATCGGCATCATCTTGCTCATGGGCCTGGTGACCAAGAACGCAATCTTGTTGGTCGACTACACCAATACCCTGCGCCGCCAGGGCAAGAACCGGCGCGAGGCGCTGCTGGCGGCAGGCCCGGTGCGGTTGCGGCCCATCCTGATGACCACCGGGGCGATGATCTTCGGCATGATGCCGGTAGCGATCGGCCTTTCCGAGGGCGGCGAGATGCGCGCCCCCATGGCCATCGCGGTCATCGGCGGCCTCATCACCTCCACCATGCTCACCCTGGTGGTGATACCGGTCGCCTACGACATCATCGACGCCGTGGCGGAACGCCTGCTGGGCCATGCCACGGTCATGCCCGAGGGCGAGGAAACGCCGTTGCAGGCGAAATCCAAGGGCCACGCGACGGCGGCTTCGTAACCGGCGGCCAGGCAGCGAGAGAGACAAGCCCGCGTTCCTCAATGCCCGGCCGCAGCGATCTCCTGCGACTCAAAGCCTCTTCGTCACAAGGTAGCCGTCGAGCGCAAGGTGCGTCAGCCCCGAGTTTTCGAGCGTGAACAGACAATCGGCCGGGGCACAGACGATCGGCCTGCCGTGCAGGTTGAATGATGTATTGAGAAGTCCGCCAACCCCGGTGCGTTCCTTGAAGTGCCGAATCAGTTCGTGATATCTGGGGTTCTTCTCTCTGGACACCATCTGAATGCGCATGGTCTCGTCATAGGGGTGGATCGCGGCGATGAACTGCGCCTTGCCTTCGTCGGTGGTGTCAAAGGTGATCGCCATGTACGGCGCCAGCATTCCTCTGGGGTTCTTGATGTAGCGATCCGCGTCCTCCTCCAGGACTGACGGCGTGAATGGCATCCAGAAATCTCGGTCCTTTATCATCTCGTTCAGTTTTCGGACGTTCCCGGGGTGTTTGGGATGCGCCAATATTGATCGATTCCCGAGAGCGCGCGCACCGAACTCCATCCTGCCCGCGAACCTGCCGACGATCGTCCCCTCTGACAACAGCTCCGCCACCCTCTCTTCGATCCTGTCTCCCAGGTAGCGAACGTCGTATCGGCGCTGGTCCACTTCCTTTTCGACGAACTCTCTGACTCGGACTTCGGCGCATTCGTTTCCAAGGTACAGGTGTTCGAGAGGCACCAGCTCGTTTCCCGTGGCGTCGAGGTTGGCCTGATTGCACGCGCCCAGCACGGTGGTCTCGTCGCCTGCCGAAGGAACCACATAGATGTCGGTGATGTCCTGGAGGTCATAGAGTCGCTGGTTCAACTTCACATTCATGAAGACGCCACCCGCCACGGCTACGTTGCAGATCCCGGTTTCGCGGATCCAGTTGCCCACCCAGCGGAGCACGACCCTCTCTAGCGTCTTCTGCGCGGCTGCAGCGACGTAGTCGAAGCGCTCGTCCCGCAACTCGCGGTACAACCACGCGAGGTGTTGCTTCGAGTGCATCTTGATCCTGGCGCGAAAGTCGCGCCCCTCGAAGTAGAACAGCGACGAGAGCTTCGCGAAGGCGCGCTGGTACTCGTTCGTGTTCTTGCGCGCGTAGGGTTCGAGCCCCATGACTTTGTACTCGTGCAAGTTGGGCGACATCCCCAGGACCTTCGTGATGAGCATGAAGAAGAAGCCAAGCGAATGGTCCCTGTGTATTGCCGTGAGTTTGCTAAGGCCTGGTTCGCCGCGAGCTTTCCTGTAGACCGTCGCACACTCCAGGTCACCTTCCCCATCGGCCGTGAAGACAAGCCAGTCGCGCTCGCTTGAGAGAGAAAACGACGCCGAGCGAGCGTGGCACAGATGGTGGTCGAAGAGAGCCAGCTTTTGCCAAGGAACATCCAATTTTCGGGCACAGTACGTTCGCAGGAGGTCCATGGTGCGCGACAGCGGATACTCAAGCCTCTTCCGCAGCGATTCTGGGGGCGTCAATCCGCCGACCTCTCTCACCAGTCTGATCGCCAGATCCTTGGCCCCCAGGCGTCGAGGCGGCCCACCTTCGCTCTCGCACGAGTCCATCATCTGCCACAGGTCGAGAAGGCCGCTGGAACTTCTGTAGTTGAGCGCGAAGCAATCGACCTCCGCCCTGGCCAGATAGTTCTCGTAACAGTGATCGAGGGCCATGCGCGGTATGCCGCAAAAAGCCTTCTGTTGGCGGAGTCGCTCCTCGTTGATGGCAAAGACCACTCGGCCGTCTATCGACAGGGCGACGCTCGCGTGATGCCCCGGGTTGATGCCCAGCACCTTGGTCATAGAAGCGCTCCTGGGGCGGAGGGAGGAACAAGCCCACTTTCCTTCATATCGCATCTCGCTTTCATTGATTTCACCATGAAGATTACGTCAACCCGTCGCGAATTCGGGCACGTAGTGATTTCGTCGACGCCCAGACTCCCCACAATGTCATGCTCGTGGTACATGGCAGGCGTGTACACCATCTCATTTTCCGCCAGCGTCCGCGCGGCGGCCCTCGCTGCGGCCGTTCTTTCCGTTCTCGGCTGCGGAACCACTGTTCCTTCCACGCCGCCTGCAGAGACGAAGGCAAAGCAAGCCTCGCTCACCGCGGGCCCAGCGCGCGCCATACCCAGCGACCTCCCCTTCGTCTCGCTCGAAGGGCCGTTCTGGGTTGCCAGCGAGGGCACCCTGATCTTTTCCGACGTGGTCGAGCAAAATGGCCCGGCCGCCAAAATCTATAGTTTCGATCCGCGCACCCGTGCGTTCTCGACGCTCCCCTATCCAGCATCGCCGACCAGCACCAATGGACTGGCGGTGGACACCCAGGGTCGCCTGGTCGCGTGCGAACGCTGGAACGGCGCTCTGGCGCGCATCTCCGGCCCCGAGCGCCAGGTTCTCGCCGAACGCGTACCCGACGGCCGGCCGCTCAATGCGCCGAATGACCTCACGATTCGCGAAGACGGCAACATCTACTTCAGCGACACGACCTGGGGCGCCCGCCCGGGCAGCCACGCGCCCACAGCTGTCTATCGCCTGGCGCCCGACGGTGCTCTGTCGGTGGCGTTCCGGGTCGACATGCCCAACGGGGTCGTGCTTTCTCCTGATGGAAATACTCTCTACGTTGGCAGCGATGCCCAAGATCGTCTCTGGCGACTGCCGGTGGCGACGGACGGAACCGTGGGCAGCCCTGAGCCGTTTGGCGTCGTCAAAGACGATCCGCAAGCCCGATTACATGTGCCCGACGGCCTTTGCGTCGACGATCGCGGCCGTCTTTACGTGGCCAACAACAGCACCGAGGTGAGCGCCATCGTGGTTCTCGACGATGCCGGCCACTTCGCCGGGCGCATCACCTTTCCGGCGCCGCCTTCGAATTGCACATTTGGCGGCGCCGATCGCCGCACGCTCTACGTGACCACACTGCACGCTGTGTACGAAGTGCCCATGCTGACGCCAGGACTGCCGTAGCAGTCCCCGCGCCCACGTGGCGAGTCGACCTTCCGACTCACGTCGCCGGCGTGGGGTTAGGTGATCCTCGATTCCTCGCTTAGGATGCGGTGGTGCTAGGCTGCGCGCATGAACTCGATCAGCCGGCTTTTCGCATTGGTCACGATATCCCTGGCAACCATCGCCGCGTCGAGGGCGCAGGCGACGCCTGCCCCACTCGGCGTCACGTATGCCGGCTGGAGGGGAGAGTTCGGCAACGCCGAGCGCAAGCTGGCCACGTTCAAGGAGATCGGCTTCCGCATCGTCTCGTTCGTGCCCGCCTACGCCTATGCGGGACTGAACAAGATCGATCTGGACACGGGCCCGGACGCCGTCGAGTTGGCCAAGGCGGTCGAGAGCGCGACGCGCATGGGGCTCGCGGTGGTGTTGAAGCCACACCTGGACCCACTGCTCTACCGTCCCGGCTTCGATCCCTTCCAGTCGGAGAACGATAGCTGGCGCGTGAACTGTCCCTGGCGCGGCTTCTTCGACGTGGACCCGATGAGCGACGACTACCGGACCGGCGTCGTGTTCGCATCGCTACGCGCGGTGAAAGCGGCGATCGACAACCTGGGCGCCGCCCCTGCCGCGCCCGTTCGCCTGGAACTGGGCACTGAGCTGATGAACTCCATGGTGTACACGCCCGAGCGCTGGGTGAAACTGCTCGCCGCCGCTAAGCAGGAGCGGCACCGTCTCGGGCTCGACAGGTCCGTCGTGCTGTCACACAACTTCACCCACCATTTCGAGATCCCCGACGACTTCGTGGCACGCATGAGCCCGGCCGGCAAAGCAGCGCTCAGGCGCTACATCCGCGGCCTCGACGCGCTTGCCCTGTCCCAGTACATGGATCTCACGGCGGCCATGCCGGTAGCCGAGCGCGGCACCCGCCTGCCCAGCGCCGACGAGGTCGCGCAGGCGCTGTTGCTGCACGAGAAGAACTTCCGACGGCAAATCCTGGTCGGCGCCCTGGGCCTGCGTCCCGCCGAGATCCCGCCCCTGCACATCGGCGAGTACGGCATCGGCCGCGGCGGCCTCCGCCACCCCAACCTGTGGGCGGGGGATGCCACGCCTTCGCAGGAAATAGACCTGGCGCTGCAGATCGCGCGTGGCCACGAGGGCCTGCTGCGCTACCTGGCGCTATCCGACGGTCGCACTGCCCGCAGCGCGATCCTGTGGGTCACCGGCCCCCATTACGACATCTTCGGCTGGGGGAACCAGAAGTACGCGATCCCCGAGGCTGCCGCCGCGATCAAGGCGGGGCTGCGCTGATCGACGGGGCCGCGCGCCCGCCTTCTCCCTTTGCCCATTAGGGCTTGCCGCCCAACCACGCCGAGCCTGGCGCCGGATGACCACGCACGCGCCGTCCTGACCGTCGGACAGGCCCCGCTCGCCTTGGCGCTCTCGCTAGCCCGTGCTATTCAGGGCCTTTCCCTGAGCCAACCATGCAACATCTTGGCCTCGGCCTCACTGACCACGTGGAATTCCACGTTCCAGTCCTCGCAAGCTTCCGTCAGCAATTCGGCGAGCCAGCGGTGGTCGTACGCTCCCCCGGCCGGGTGAACCTCATCGGAGAGCACACCGACTACAACCATGGTTTCGTGCTGCCCGCCGCGGTGGACCGCGGGATCGCCTTGGCAGTCAAAGCCCGTTCCGATCGTCGCTACGTCCTGCACGCTTTGGATCTCGGTCGACGGCTCGAAGGGGATCTTGGGCAATTGGCTCCCCATCCCGAGCGCTGGCCCAACTATCTGCTGGGCGTCCTGGATCAACTGCAAAGGGCGGGACATCCACTGGGCGGCTTCGAACTGGTGTACGGCGGCGATCTTCCCATAGGCGCCGGCATGAGCAGCAGCGCCGCCCTGGAGTGCGGTTTCGCCTTTTCCCTGAACGAGTTGTTTGGCCTGGGTCTCGACCGGCTGACCATGGCCAAACTGTCTCAGGCGGCAGAGCACAACTTCGTCGGCGTCAAGTGCGGCATAATGGACCAGATGGCAAGCCTGATGAGCCAGAAGGATCACGTGATGATGCTGGATTGCCAGAATTTTACCTGCCGGTTCGTGCCCTTTCATCGCTCAGTGAAGATCTTCCTCTGCGACACCCAGGTGGAGCGTGCCCTGGCCGACAGTGGCTACAACCAACGCCGGAGCCAGTGCGAAGCCGGTGTGGCGTTGTTGCAAGAACATGCCCCGAATGTCCAAAGTCTTCGCGACGTGAGTCTGGACCTGCTGGACGCCCATCGCGCGGACTTCGATCCCGTCGTCTACCGTCGCTGCCGTTACGTGATCGAGGAGAATTTGCGGGTCATCGCCGGCTGCGAGGCCCTGGAGCGCGAGGATCTGCCGGCCTTCGGTCGCCTGATGAATGCGAGCCACCAGGGGCTTTCCAAGCACTACGAAGTGAGTTGCCCCGAGCTCGACGTGCTGGCGGAAGCCGCTGCCGCACTTCCCGGCGTGCTGGGTGCGCGCATGATGGGCGCCGGCTTCGGAGGATGCACCATCAACCTCGTGCAAGCTGGCCAGGGAAGGGCATTCGTCGAAGGCATGGCTCCGGCCTTTGCCAAGATCGGCAAGACCCCAAAGATCCACGCGTGCGCCCCCCATGGCGGAACGGAACGACTGTGACGGAACCCAGTCAGTATCCCCACCGCCGTTTCAATCCTCTCACCGGTGAATGGGTGCTGGTATCGCCGCACCGCCTGCTGCGGCCGTGGCAAGGGAAGGTGGAGCGCCTACCCGAAAATCAGCGCCCCCGGTACGATCCCAACTGCTACCTCTGTCCTGGCAACATGCGCGCGGGGTCCGAGCGAAATCCCGCCTACCAGGGCACGTTTGTCTTTGACAACGATTTCGCTGCGCTGTTGCCCGAGGCTGCCGCTTTTCCCGGCGAGTCGAGTCCCCTGTTCCGCAGCGAGGGAGAGCCAGGCCGCTGCCGGGTGGTGTGCTTTCACCCGCGCCATGATCTCAGCCTGCCAGAACTGACTGTCCCAGAGATCGCCTCGGTGATCCGCACGTGGACGGATCAGACTCGCCTGTTGCTGGCCGATCCCACCGTCAACCATGTCCAGGTCTTCGAGAACAAGGGCGAGCTGATGGGCTGCTCCAATCCTCACCCCCACAGTCAGATCTGGGCCACTTCACACCTGCCCAACGAGGTCGACAAGGAACTCGCGCATCAACGCTCGTACCGCGAGCGCCAGGGTTCCTCACTCCTGCTGGACTATCTGGTGCAGGAGCGGCAGCGGCAGGAGCGCATCGTCTGCGCCAACCAGCATTTCACCGCGCTCGTGCCCTATTGGGCTGTCTGGCCCTTCGAGACGCTGGTGCTGCCCCACCGGCTCGCAGGACGTCTGACGGATCTCACCGACGGAGAGATCGACGCCCTTGCCGATCTGCTGAAGCGCTTGACCATTCGCTACGACAACCTCTTCCAGTGCAGCTTCCCCTATTCCATGGGCTTTCACCAAGCCCCCAAGACGGAAGCCGCTGGTGATTTCCAGCTTCACATGCACGTCTTCCCTCCCCTGCTCCGCAGTTCCGCCGTGCGCAAGTTCCTGGTCGGCTTTGAAATGCTCGCCATGCCCCAGCGCGATCTGACCCCCGAACAGGCGGCGGATCGCCTGCGGGAATTGAGCGAGATTCACTACAGAGAGGCCGTCTGACCGGTTGGCGTCGGGTTCGCCGTGGGGTCACCGCTTCACAAATGTGACATTGCAAACACGATAGCCGATCCGTTTGCCAGTGCCTCGGGAACCCGAGAAGCTTGCGTCTATATTGTATGAATAGGGCCCGCCTTTCTTGTTGTTATTTATGGTGTATCTCGGGTCACCGGTCAGGCCGTTCGCCCTGATGATGGCTTCTCCGTCGGGGTTGATTCTTCCGTCGAGCGTGAGACAGGGTGCTACGCCCTCCGTGCCATACTGCCCGTGAAGAACGCCTTCCTTCACGTAGCAGACAAATTCGAAGCTGTAGCCAAGGGCGCCTTGCTGCGGAGGGCACGCCACGACGACATCCCATGCGCCATCGAAGCGTCCAGCATCCGACTTGCTGGCCGCGTTGGGTTTCTTTCCAGACGGCTCGACGATGTCGTTGGGCGGTTGGGCTATCGTGGCCTTTTGTTTGGCCAACAGGGCATCCATCTCCTTGATACGTCCTTCGACCTCGGCGCGGTTGTCAGCGTCGGGCGAGGTTCTCAGGTACGATTTGTAGAAGAACATGGCCTGCTGCAGATCGCCCTTCAGACGATAGGCTTGGGCGATGTTGTAGAGAAAGACCGGCTCGGGTTTGATCTCGAAGGCCTTCTTGTAGTTCGAGATCGCGCGATCGAAATCACCAAGGTTGTAGAACTTCGTGCCATCCTCGTAGGCGCGACGAGCCTCGGCATTGGACTTCTTGTCAGCAATCTTGTCGGGCTTTTCCTCCGCGCGCGCAAGGGGCACGCGCCCCGCAACGCACGCAAATACGACAAGCACAATGCAACGGTTCATGGGACGCAAGGAGAAACCAATATCGTCACTGCAACCGATCAGAAGCGCACCTGGATCTCGTAGCGCCGGTTCTTCGCCTTCTTGGCCGGCGTGTTGTCGGGCGTGACCAGCGGGCGCTCCGAGCCCATGCCGATGGCCACGATCTCGCTCTTGGCGATCCCGCGCGCCAGCAGTTCGCGCTCGATCACGGCAGCGCGCTTGCCCGACAGTTCCTTGTTGTGCTCCGGCTTGCCGCTCGAGTCGGTGTGGCCGGAAACTTCAAACTTGAAGCTGGTCACGCCCGCCAGGTTGAGCCGCTTCTTCGCCTCGACCAGCGCGTTGACCAGTTTCCTCAGCTTCTTGTCGCAGCCAGGCGCAAGCTCGTCGCTGTCGGTCTTGAAGCTGCACTGGTTCTTGCGTCCCTCGGCGAGCAGTTTGGCGTTCACGTCCTTGACCGCCTTGTCGCGCGCTCCGCTGGCCGCGCCACCCGCGGCCTTCTTGCCCAGGCCGCCCAGGTCCAGCGCATAGGCCGACGGCGCGAGGATTGAAATTGCTACCGCAAGAGTCAATGCCATTCGTGTCTTGGTCATGTACAAACGACTACGCCCAGCGAGGCGCAAGTGCAAGTCGGAAGCATTTCGGTGCTAGAAGGTCGCCACGATGTCCGGTTGCAACCGTTTCCTCTTCGGCTTACTCATTTTCGCCAGCGCCACCGCGTTCAAGGCTTCGACGCCACCCCGGCAGCGCAGTGCCATTCTCATCTCGTGGGACGGGGCCTTGCGCGAACACATCAACGACAGCCTGAAGCGCAACCAGATGCCCAACCTGGCGCAACTGATTAAGGAAGGGAACATGGTGGACATCGAGGTCACCGGCCACGTCACCGACACCAAGTCCGGGCACGCGCAGATGCTGACCGGCTACGATCCCAGTTTCACCGGCGTCTTTTCCAACACCCGCTTCCGCCCCATCCCGCGCGGCACCTCGATCTTCGAACGGCTGCAGCAGGCTTTCGGCAAGAAGGACATCGCCACCATCATGGTAACCGGCAAGGCCATGGGTCTGGGCCCGGGCGCGCCCAAGCCTCCCACCGAGGCAGACGCGCCAAACCCGGTTTCCGACCAGCCGAGCGACGAGAACGAAAAACAGGCGCGCCGGGTGGAGAAGATACGCTTGGCCGGTGAGCAGAACCTGCTGGGTCAGCCGTTCTTCCTGGTCAAGGGCAACCTCACGGCGTGGGACGGCGACTTGCCCCGCGACGCGCGCGCCGTGGGACAGAAGGCACTTGCCGTCATCGACAAGTTCGGCCCCAAGGGCCGCTTCTTCCTCTTCATCCACTTTGGCGATGCCGACGTCGACGGCCACAAGTTCGGCGAGGATTCCCAGGAATACAACGACGCCCTGTCCTCCCTCGACGGCTGGCTGGGCCGCTTGGTGGCCCAGCTCAAGACCGACGGAATCTACGACCGCACCGCCCTGTACGTGACCGCCGACCACGGCTTTGACGTGGCAACCACCCACCACGGCAAGGCCACCCACATCTTCCTGGCCGGCAACGATCCCCAGGTGATTTCGGCGGGCGAGCAGCGGGACATCACGCCCACCATCCTGCAGGCCCTGGGTGTGGATATCAGCACCATCACCCCGGCGTTCCCTGGTAGATCCTTGCGCAAGAAGGACTAACCACGCTCGAGCAGGAATTTCCGGGTGGCGATCTGCTTGCGCTTGCGCGCTTCGAAAAAGTGCTCGACGTAGTAGAGAATCTGGCTGTCGCGGATTGACCACAGACGAGGTTGTCCCTGCCACAGGTTGACATCAACCCTTCGCTCCTCGATCGATCCGCCCCTGGCCCATGTCTCGCGCCGGGCCTCGTCCAGGTCGGTGAACAAGAGTAACCTTTCGCTCTCCGGCAGCTTGACCGCAAAAAGCGTACGGTCGTTCCACCCCACCACGTCGTAGGCGAACGCACCCACGATCTGTACCGCCACCGCCCAGGCCAGGCAGATGCCGAACGTCGCGGCCAGCACGCGGCGGTTGCGAATCTCCTGCGCAACCGGGATGGCCAGGAAGGCCAGCAACGTCACGGCATCCGTCAGCAGACGAGGCCCGTAACACCAGCCTCCCCACCACCCGGTCCAGCGCGCCACCAGCAGACACAGGGCCACAGCCGCCAGGCCCACTGGTCGCAGGGCCGAGAAGCGCCTGTCGCGGAAGACGCGCAGCAACCCCCAGAAGGCGGCGATCACCACGGGCGAGAACACGAGTAGCCCGCGCGAGGGACTGACCAGGATCCCGCCGATCCCTCGCAGCAGCGATGTGTGGAAGTAGCGGCCGGCCGTGCCCACAGGGGCTGCCATGGCCACCGGAATCAGCGGAACCGCCGCCGGTATCTGCGCGCTGCCCGTCGCGCCCCCACCCACGTCCACCTGGCCAAAAACCAGCAGCGTGCCGAAGAGGTGCAGGTTGTACGCCGCCAGCAGCAGCGCCACCGGCAGGCCGCCAGCCACACAGAGAAGCAACGCCCGCCGGTCGACCATCAGGTAGTAGATGCAAGCAGCCACCACGACAATCGCCGCGGTCGGCCGGCAGGCAAAAGCCATGGCGTAGCTCAATCCCACCCAGTACGCAGCGCGCGGACGCTGCCGCTGCAGCAGGGAATAGGTTCCCAGGGCCAGGAAGAACTCCATCGGGCCGTGCTGCCACAGTGTCTGGCTGCTGGAACTCCACACGCAAGTGCCCAGGCCGTACGCCAGCGCCAGCCAGGCTGCCGTCCCGGGCCGCAGGAAAGCCAAGGCAGCCAGAAAAAGCAGCACCGCGCTGGCCGCCACGGCACAGGACACCGCGACCTTGCTGGTGAACCAGAGAATGTCCGCCGAGGGCCGGTCGTAGAGATCGCGAGCAAACGGATACACCGCCGCGACGAATGGCACGGCAACCAAGCTGGCGCCGAACCCGTACCGGTTGGCGTAAACACCCGGAGTGCGTGTCTTCATCAAGTAGTAGTACGGGTCCGGCGCGCTCAAATCGCCGCGCTCGTACACGCGCCGGATCGGCTCTCCGTTCAGGCTGGAGCGCCACGAGCGAAACAGCGCATGCCGCTCACCCTGGGGCGTCTTCAGATGCCACTCGAACATGAAGGGATCTTCTTCGGGCGTGAAGACAAGCCTGTGTTTGCTGACCAGCTTGCCGGCCATGCGCACATTGGCTACGGCGTCGTTACCGACCAGAACATCACCGTTAGCCAGATACGCGGCGAGCAGCAGCAGGAAGATCAGAGCCGCCTGCACGCGGGTGCGGGCCAGCGCCGCCCGCACGCGACTTCCGCCAGCCGCTGAGCGCGCCAGGGGTTCCAAGGACGACCCGCGACGACCTTGCGCACGCTTATGTGATGGTCGGCTCACGAGGACGCCGCACACTACCGCGCAATCGCTGGCTGACCAACAGGCTGGCGAACACCAGGCTGCTGTAGAGCAGGTAGCCCGCGTGCAGCGCCGCCGCGACCAAGGCGAAGCGCACGCCGCCGCGCCGGAGAAAGAATGCGTAGAGGTCGGCGTTGAGCGCCGCCGTTCCCGCGGCTGAGAGCAAACCACCCAGCGCCGGCCACGCCGCCATCCGGGCGGGCCCGACAAGCGCGAGCACAGGAACGAGCAGCGCGCAGGCGAGCAACGCCCACACCGTCAGAGCACTCAGGCGGCTGCGCCAGTCGAGGTTAAGATCGGAGAACAAGCGCCCCTGGCGCAGAATGAGCCGCGTCCAGGGAATCGCGCGGGCGAAGATGTCGGTGCGCCAGAGGCTGCTCGGAGTCCACCGTTTGAGGTGGGTCGCCTGGATCTCGGGGCAGAGACGGATGCGGTGGCCGGCCTGCCGCAGGCGCACGCCCAGCTCGATGTCCTCGATGCTGGGCCGGGTGTAGCCCTCGTCGAATCCGCCGGCAGCCAAGAACACCGGGCGCCGGATAGCGCCGCAGCCGGCCCAGAACGTGCCGGCCTCGCGCTCGCCATGCTGGTGCACATAGTGGTGCAGCAGATTCTTGTAGAGACTGGCAGCGCTGCGCTCCGGGGGATCGTCGTCGTAGCTGCCGAAGAGCGCCGCCACGTCGGGCTCGCCGAGAAAAACCGCCTCCATGCGGGCCAGGGTATCCGCATGCACAACCACGTCGGCGTCAATGAATACCAGCCCGTCGCCGCTGGCCGCCTCGGCCCCGCGGTTGCGCGCGAACGCCGGACCGCGCGGGCCGGTCCCTGTGGTCAGCACCCGCGCGCCCAGTGCAGCCGCGTCCGCAGCCGAAGCATCGGTCGAACCGTCGTCAACCGCGATGACCTCGTCGGGCGGGCGGGTCGAGGCCGCCAGGCCCTGCAGACAGCGCCGCAGACCTTCGCCGCCGTTGTGGACCGGAACGATGACCGACAGCCGCATCCCCTGCTGTCCAGACGCCGCCGTCGGCATCACCGCGTCTCTCCGTCGGATGCCGCCAGGCTCGACCCGGGCACGCCCACCACCGCTCGCCACATGACACCCAACTCGCCCGGGGTGACCAGACGAAGCAAGAAGAGCAGACCGCCGTAGCCCACCACGAACGCGCCGAACAAGGCGGCATTGACCGCGGGCGATGATCGCAGCAGCGCGAGCGGCAGGAAGATCGCGCCCAGTCCCACCACCCAGAGCCAAGTGCGCAGCGAATACCCCACCACCCGTCGCATGCGCCAGGTGAAGAACCCGGCCTGCGCGGCCACGGCGCCCAGCACGGCCAGGCTCGCGCCCCAGCTTCCCCAGTGGCCGACAAACGACAGGCCGAGCAACCAGAAGCTTCCCAGTCGCAACACAGCCGCAACCAGGGCCACCGCTGGCCGATCGTGGGTCAGCGCCGACAGATTGGCCACACTGGTCAGCGACAGTGCCACCAGGCCGATGGCCAGCAAGATCAGGTTCGCGGACACTGGCCGATACACGGCGCCCAGTATCCGGGGCACGAGATCGCCACCGACCAGCACAGCCGCCAGCACCACGGTCACGCTCCCCAGCGCCAGCCACTTGAGCAAGCGCTCGATCCACAGGCGCACCGCGGCCCGGTCGCCTTCCATCCGCAGCACGGTGAGAAGCGGGGCAAACGCCAGCGCGATCTGCGGAATCCCCACTGCCGCTGTCACATAGGCCGAGTAGCCCACGCCGAAGAATCCCACCTGGGCGTAGTCGCCGCACCGGGCGCGCACCAAGGCCTCGCCGCTGCGCTCGAACGCTGCCAGAACCAGATCGCTGACGTAGAAGATGAGTCCAAAGCGCAGGTAGGGCGCCATGCCGTTCAGGTCGATGCGAAAGGCCGCCCAGGTCAGATAGCAGCGCGCCCCGATGATCCCCACCAGCAGCACCACCAGCTCGGCCAGCAGCACGCCCGCAGCAGCGCCGCGCAACCCGGCCACAAGATAGCCAGGCAACATGAACGCCAAGGTCCCCCACTGCCGCACGATATCCGCGACACCCCAGCGCGCCGCTTGGTTGAGCCCCAGGTAGAGAGAGAAGAACAGGCCAGCCGGCGCGCGCACGAACACGGCCAGCGCGAGAATGGCCATGGCCAGCGCATCCAGATCGCGCAGCCATGTGGCGGTGACGGCCAGGTACAGCCCGGCTGCCAGCAACCCTGCCACCAGGCGGATGGCCAGCAGGCGCCCGAAGAAGTCGCGCAGACCAGCGTCATCACCCGTCTGGCCAAACTGGGGCACGTGGCGGCCGATCACCTGGGTGAACCCCAAGCTGGCGGTCAGCGTGAACCAGAAGCTCAACGCCACCAGCAGCGCAACCTGGCCGTAGCCGGTGGGCCCCATCAGGCGCGGCACCACTGCGGCGACCACCACGCCACCGGCGATCAACAGACCGCGCAGCACCAGCAGCAGGCCGACGTTGCGAACCGCGGTCTGCTCGCGCGCGATCATGGGCCTTGGCACAGCGATCCCGCCAAGTCCAAGCCTTCGCGGATCACCGCATCGAGGTTGAGGTAGCGGAACGTCCCGGTCCGGCCGAGAAGGTGCAGGCTTGGCCAGCGGGAGAGTGCTGAACTGACGCGCGATCGGTGCTCCGCGTAGCCCACGCGGTACACGGGATAGGCGTGCGACACGCGCAGCAGCCACGCGTCGCGCACCCGACCGCGCGGCAAGAAACGCAAACGATCCAGGTCCGCCAGCACCGGCTCAATCACGTCTTGGTCGCGCCGGCGCCACACCTCGTCGCCCTGTGAACAAAAAATCTCGACGCACAACGAGGTCTTGCCCTCGGGCACCATGCCGGGGCTCCAGTTGCCCGGCTCGTGCGTGCGCCCAAATACCAGGTGGCGATCCGGGAAATAGGTCCAGGTGTCGTCGCTGATGCGCGGACCGTCGGCCGCCAGGAACACGCAAGCCAGGCTGCGGTAGGGCAGCCCGGCGGACAGCACGTCGGCTTCCGCCTCGGACATGGGCAACATGCCCAGCAGCGCCTCCAGGGGAATCGTGGACACCAGCTTCGCACCGCTGACTGCCGCCTCGCCCGCGGGCCCGCGGAACATCACTCGCCAGCCGGCGCCGTCGGGCTCCGCGCGGGTGACTCGGTTGCCGAGGCGGATGGTCGCCAGGCCAGTCTGCCGCGCCTTCTCCGCAATGCGCTCGGGCAGAACGCCGATACCCTGCGGCGGATACAGGAACTGCGATACCAGCGTGGACGGCGCCGGCCCCCGTCGCAGCATGCTCCCCACCACGGCGGCGCGCAGGCTGGGCAGACGAATGCGCTGCGCGGCCCAGTCAGCAGACAGGTCGGCGCAGGGAAAACCCCAGACCTTCTCGGTGTAGGGCTTGAAGTAGATATTGTAGAGCGAGCGCCCGAAACGCCGCACGATCCAGTCCTCGAAGGAAACATCGGGCCGCTCGCGCAGCCGCATCAGCGTCGCCCAGAAATAGCTGGCCAGGATGCGCGTGACCTGCCATGGATTGAACGCGGCCAAGGCGTTGGGAAAGCGCAGCGGGTAGTCCACGAAGCGGCCGTCGAGCCGGATGCGGCTGCGCCGAGGCACCTCACGCGCGTCGCCGTCCAGCACGTCCAGCACCCACTGCGTGATCTCGGGCCATCCGCTGTGGAAGCGGTGACCGCCAATGTCGAAGCGGAACTCGCCGAAACGCAGGGTGCGCGCCAGGCCGCCAACCTGATCTTCACTTTCCAGCAGCACGACCCGCCGGCCACGCCGGCTGGCTTCCAGCGCAAAGGTCAAGCCTGCCATTCCCCCGCCGAGGATGACGAAATCGTGATGGTTGTCGGATGGCAAGCTCGGGCTGCTCCCTGGGCGCCGCGACTGGATGGCACCGGCGCCTCAACTTCACTTGTTGCCGCGTCGCCGTCAAGTGGCTCATGGCGACCTACGAGATGGCTTCGGACGCGGTATGCTTGCTGCGGTGGGAGCGGACGGCAAGACATGACAAGCCACGGCCAGAGTCAGGATCCGACGGGCGAGCCAGCCGGCGAGACGTTGCCTCCAATCTCGCAGCGCATCTGGGAACTGCGCTATCGACTGGAAGGCAGCGATGCCACCCTGGCCGACACCTTTCGTCGGGTGGCGCGGGCCGTGGCCCAGGCCGAACTCGATGCAGAGTGGGCCGGGCGATTCGAGGCGCTGCTGTTCGGCCACGGATTTCTGCCTGGCGGCCGCATCCTGGCCGGTGCCGGCACTTCCCGGCGCGTGACCCTGTTCAACTGCTTCGTCATGGGCGTGGTGCAGGATTCAATGGAAGGGATCTTCAGTGCCCTGCAGGAAGGCGCGGTCACCATGCAACAGGGCGGCGGCGTGGGCACGGACTTTTCCACCTTGCGGCCGCGCGGGGCGCGCGCTCTCTCCACCGGGCAGGTGGCCACCGGTCCGGTGTCCTTCATGCGTGTGTGGGACACCATGTGCGCCACCCTGCAGAACACCAGCGAGCGACGGGGCGCCATGATGGCCACTCTCCGCTGCGATCATCCGGACATCGAGGAGTACATCGATGCCAAACGCGGCGGCGGTGCCCTGGCCAGCTTCAATCTGTCCGTGCAGGTGAGCGACGAATTCATGAACGCGGTGGCAGCCGACCGCGACTTCGCGCTGGTTTTTCCCGCCGATGGTCTGGAGGACGGCGACGGCCCCGTCGAGATGCGCGCATGGACGGGCAGCAGCGGGCCGGTGGCCTGCCGGGTGTGGCGCCGCGTACGCGCGCGCGACCTGTGGCAGCGCATCGTGCGCGCCGCCCACGAAAGTGGCGAGCCGGGCGTGGTCTTCGTCGACCGCGTGAATCAGTGGAACAATCTCTGGTACCGCGAGCGCATCACCGCGACCAATCCCTGCGGCGAGCTTCCCCTGCCTCCTTACGGCGCCTGCAACCTGGGCTCGCTGGTCCTGCCCCGCTTCGTCAGGCAGCCGTTCACGCCCCGCGCGGTCTTCGACTTCGACGCGCTGGCGTCCACCACCAGCCTAGCGGTGCGTTTTCTCGACGACGTGATAGATATTTCGCACTTTCCCCTGCCCGAGCAGGCCGCCGAAGCGCGCGCCACGCGGCGGCTGGGCCTGGGCGTGACCGGTCTGGCGGATGCGCTGTTGATGCTGGGGAAACGCTACGACAGCGAGGAGGCCCGCCAGGCCGCGGCCGCGATCATGTGCGCGGTCGCCCACGCCGCCTATCGCGCGTCCATCGATCTGGCGCGCGAGCGGGGCGCGTTTCCGGCACTCGACGCGGATCGCTTCTTGCTGTCGCCCTTTGTGGCGGCCCTGCCAGAGCATCTGCAACTGCTCATCCGCAGCGACGGAATTCGCAACGGCCATCTGCTCGCGGTGGCGCCCGCCGGCACCATCAGCCTGCTGGCCGGCAACGTGTCGAGCGGCATCGAGCCCATCTTCCGGCCGCGCTACCAGCGCCTGGTGCACCGGCTCGACCGGCCGCCCGAGACCCTGGAACTCACCGACTATGCCGTCGCGCTGTTTGAATCAACCGCCGGCTTCGACGCCGGGCCACCCGGGGCGATGGTCGACGCCTCGAGCATGGCGCCCGAAGCGCACCTGGAAATGCAGGCTGCTCTACAGCCGTATGTCGACGCAGCCATCTCGAAGACCGTGAATCTTCCGCCGGGCTACGATTTCAAAAGCGTGCTCCGCTTGTTTGAACGCGCCCACGCAGCGGGGCTGAAAGGTCTCACCGTGTTTCCAGCCGACAGCCCGATAGGCCGAGTCCTGGTGGCCGACAGCGGAGCCGCATGCGACGGGCTTGCTTGCCAGGTTCAGGGGTGAATCACCCGTAGGCCCAGCATGGCCTCGAACGGGTCGAAGTCGCGATCGTTGTGCAGCAACTCGTGGCCCTCGCGCAGACACAGGGTGGCGATGAGACAATCAATAGTCCTTCTGACCGTGTGGCCCCGCGCCCGCACTCGGCGATAGTTGCGCGCTGACTCGACGGCCAGGTCCATGCCGCCTGTGTCGAGCAGGTCGAACGATGACATCTGCGCCAGCACGGCAGCCGCATCCGCATCGCTGGGCATCCCCTGCAGGATCTCGCACAAGATGAGGTCGCACAACCCCACACGGGTCACGCCGAGAGCCTGGTCCAACCACCGGGTCTGTGCCGTCCGCCGACCACGAAAGTAGTCGATCCAGACCGTGGTGTCGACGATAACCACGGGTTACCTGTGCGAGGTTCGCCCGGTGCGCAGCTTGGCCAGATCGCCCGTCCACTTGACCCGGCCGCGCAGACGGCGCACGCCGGCCTGGCGATGCAGCGACACCAGGCTGCGCAGCCCAGCTTCAACCACCGCCCGCTTGCTGGGAAGTCCGCTGGCGGCCAGTGCCTCCCGCATCAAAGTGTCGTCGATGACGATATTGGTGCGCATGTGTAAAGATTGGCATGGTAATGTGTATCAGTCAAAGGCCCCGCACAGGTTGACAAGACGGGATTCCGTGGCGGTGATACGATGCCAGGCATGGCACGCCTGCCCTACACTTGCCCGTACTGTGGTCGGGATTCGGCTATCAAGGCCCTGGAGACCAGGGTTGACTCGACTACATGGAAAGCCATCGACGCTGTGAGGAAGGTAGGGAACATAGGTGCCCATATGGAAAAAGACGTGAACCTTGTAGTCGATGTCGAACCGGCCGAGGCCCAGAAACTTCTGACTCTCATCGAGACGCTCTTGGACGAGTGGTACGTCGCTAGACAGAAACGCGGAGAGCGAGCCGACGCGGTTATCGCCCTCGCTGAGGAGAAAGCGCAGTCCTGGAAGCGCAAGTCGCATGGATCCAGGGCGAATGCCTCCCCCGAGCTGCCGGTCGAGGGCGCAGCATCTAATGGAGCTGCAGACAACACCTGAAACGCGCGTGTTGATGCCGCCCAGGTTGGGTTTGTGGTCGCGGCCATGATCGTCGCCGTTACCGACCGTATCCCGCCCTCACCCCATCCCGATCATCGCCCCCACGGCCCAGTCGTAGTTGACCACGTTGCCGTCCCACTCCAGCAGGTTCGTCTCCGCTCCCAGTTCCAGCCCCTGATCAGCCGCCCGCTCGCACGGAGACACGACGACATCCTCGATGTTCCCCCGGTACGGCGCGGGCGGGACCGACCGGAGTTGCGCAACGCACGGCCTGGGAATATTCTCAGCCCCCAATCGCGGCTTCACCATCAGGAGAGGGGAAAAGCATGAAAAAGTACGGAGCGGAGTTCTTTGGAACCTTCTGGCTGGTCCTTGGCGGGTGCGGCAGCGCCGTGTTGGCCGCCGGGTTTCCCCGGATGGGTATCGGTTTTCTCGGGGTCGCGCTGGCCTTTGGTCTGACCGTGCTGACCATGGCCTTTGCCATCGGGCACATCTCCGGATGCCATCTCAATCCTGCGGTCTCGGTCGGACTGTGGGCTGGTGGTCGCTTTCCCGCCGGCCAGCTTCTGCCCTACATCGTCGCGCAGGTGCTGGGCGGGCTGGTCGCGGGCGGCGTCCTCTATCTGATAGCCAGCGGCAAGGCCAACTTCAACCTGTCTGCGGGGTTCGCCTGCAACGGCTACGGCATCCATTCGCCCGGGGGCTACACGCTCGCGGCCGCTCTGGTGTGTGAGGTCGTGATGACCATGATGTTCTTGCTCATCATCCTGGGCGCGACCGACAAGCGCGCGCCGCAGGGCCTGGCGCCCATCGCCATCGGCCTGGGTCTCACCCTGATCCATCTCATCAGCATTCCTGTGACCAACACCTCGGTGAACCCCGCGCGCAGCACGGGTGTGGCGGTGTTCGTCGGAGGCTGGGCGCTCGCGCAACTGTGGCTCTTCTGGCTGGCGCCCATCGCCGGCGCTCTGCTGGGTGCGGCGGTGTATCGGCTCATCGGTCGGCCAGACGAGGCCGGCGGTGCGTAGCGCCTAGTGCTGCCAGACCGGAATTGCGGCGGCACGTTGCGTATCGGCGCAAGTCTTGCTAGGCCCGTTGGGCATGGCAGCCATCGATTCTCTGCTCGCGTTGATCGAAGCGCAGAAGGCGACCGGGATCGTGCTTCGGGCGCGCGAGCCGCCGGTCCTCATCGGTTCGCAGGGTCGTGGCCTGACCATGCCCCCGCTCGATGCGGGAATCCTCGACACTTTCGCGGCCGAGGCGCTCGCGCCCGACGATCTCGAACGCCTGCGCGCCTCGGGCGCGTGCGACGCCGTGTACCGCTCCGAGCGCCACGGGGCCTTTGCCGTGGAAGCGCGACTGAACGCTGACAAGCTGTCACTCAAGCTGATCCGCTCCGGTGCGGTTCTGGCAAAGCCTGCGCCGACCGTCCCTCTCAGCCCGCGCCTTGCCGGCGTGCCTGCCCCCGCTCCTGATGCCGCGATCCTGCCTACCCCAAGCACGGCCGTCTCCAGCGGTGCGTCCACGTCTTCCCGGCTGGCGGGCCTGATCGCGCGCGCCGTCGACGATACCGTCTCTGACATCATCGTGTCCGCTGGGCAACCCCTGTGGATCCGCACGGCCACTGGTCTGGCGGCGACCGGTGAAACGATTGACCAGCAGGAAATACTGGGATTCGTCGATTCCATCCTCGATCCGCCGCGACGCCGCTCTCTCGACGGAAGCGGTAGCGTCGATCTCGCATGGGAGGCACCGGCGATCGACGCGCAGGGGCCGCAGCGGATGCGGGTCAACGTGTTCAGGCAGGCGCACGGCCTGGCCCTAGCGCTGCGGCCGGTGAATCGCAGCGCCCCCACGCTGGCCGAGCTGAACCTGCCTGCCAGTGTCGGCGCGCTGGGCGATCTGGACGGCGGCATGGTGCTGGTCGTGGGCACCACCGGGTCGGGCAAGTCGACCACTCTCGGCGCCATCGTGGAACTGGTGAACCGGACCCGCGCCCTCCACGTCATCACCCTGGAAGATCCCATCGAGTTCGTGTACCAGCCCCGGCGCTGCCTGATCCACCAGCGCGAGGTCGGCACCCACGTGGAAAGCTTCGCCGTCGGTCTGCGCGCGGCCTTGCGCGAATGTCCCGACATCATCCTGGTGGGCGAGATGCGCGATCGCGAGACCGTGGCTCTGGCGTTGACCGCGGCCGAGACCGGGCACTTGGTGCTGTCCACTTTGCACAGTGGCAGCGCGCCCATGGCCATCGACCGCATCGTGGACATCTTTCCCGAACACCAGCAGGCGCAAATCCGGCTGCAAGTCGCCGGCTCGCTGCGCGCCGTGGTCACCCAGCGGCTGCTCGAAGGTGTCGCCCCCGGCATGCGCTATCCCGCGCTGGAGATCCTGATGGTCAACTACGCGGTCGGGGCGCTCATCCGCGAGGGCAAAACCCACCAGCTGGCCACCCAGATCCAGACCGGCCGCGACGACGGGATGGTCGCGCTCGACGCCTCGCTGCTCGACCTGGTGCGCGCGGGACGCATCAGTCGCGAGGTCGCAGTGGCCGCGGCCCGCGATCCGGTCGAGTTGCAGCGTCGTGTGCGCGAAGGGCGTTAGCCAAACTACTGCTGCGGGGCTTGCACGCCCCGGGCGCAGCCGCCATGCTTTGGCATTCACGCAGTCTCACAGCAAAAGGAGTTCCCCGTGCCCGCGACCATCGACAACCTGAAGACCGCATTTGCCGGCGAGAGCCAGGCCAACCGAAAGTACACCGCCTTCGCCCGCCGGGCGGAGAAAGACGGCTATCCCCAGATCGCAAGGCTCTTCCGCGCCGCTGCCGAGGCCGAGACCATCCATGCCATCGCTCATCTGCAGAACATGGGCGCAGTAGGTGCGACCGTCGAGAATCTAAAGGCAGCCATCGCCGGCGAAACCTACGAATACACTGAGATGTACCCGCCCATGGTGGAACAGGCCAAGAGCGAGAACCACAAGGGCAAGACCATGCTGGAATACGCCAACAAGGTCGAGCGCGTACACGCGGATCTCTACCAGCAGGCCCTGGCCGCCCTGCAGGCGGGCAAGGATCTGGACGCGATGGACGTCTACCTCTGTCCGGTCTGCGGCCACCTGGAATTCGGCAAGCCGCCCGAGAAGTGTCCCATCTGCGGCTTGCCGGCCGCCAAGTATCAGAAGATGAACTAGAGCACCGAACGGTTTGCCGGACCGAGTGAAATTGCGAAGTTGCGAGCGGCCCGAGGCGCGAGGAGGGAGAATACTCGACGTATTTGACCGAGGAGCAACGAAGGGACGCGACGCAAATGGGCGATTTCACGACGTGAGGCAAACCGTTCGGTGCTCTAGAGGTTCACCGTCAGATACAGGCGCGGCACGATACGCGAGACCGCGAGGCAGGCCGACCCGACCGGCTGGGAAAGGCACGTGAGGTTGTCGTATTCGACGCCGCCGTCGAGGTAGATCTTATCGCCCATGCGCCAGATGCTGCCAGCCGCGACATAGTAACTGATCCCGTCGGTCATGCCTTCGCCATGACCGAACCAGCGAAAAACGCCATCGCGTTGATAAATATAGAGCGTGGCGGCCTCTTTCAGCGGGTAGAAGCGAAACTCCTCCTCAGGGCCGACCTGATATTGCCTATTGTCGTACAACGTCACCAGCAGTGTGGTCGGATCCCGGTACACGAAATCCGAGGTGTCCGTGATGTCTAAAGTGAAGGTCGAGAGTGTGGTCAGCACCCGATTCCAGCGCATGAGCCACTGCAAGATGCCTTGGTAGAGGACTTGATCGGCCCAAGAACCAGGCGGCCCTCCCAGAGTGGGATCGTTGAGTGAACGTGTATCCTGATAGTTCAAGCGCAAGGTGATGGGACTGGAGAATACCGGCCGGTAAACGAAGCGATTCTGAATCTGGGTCTGCACTGCGTTCTCGTGGTGGTCTTGCGCGGTCACGGAAATCTGATGCAGTTGGTACAGCTCAACATCAAACCTGCCCCCACTGGCCCACACCGCGCGATTGTCGAAACGGTAGATTCGATTGTATTGCGTCGTGGTCTGGTCGACCGCGGTTTCGTTGTCCGCGATTGACACTGTCGGCTGAATGGCCGCCGGGCTCAGCAGCTTCGACCACTGGCCCGGGTAGATCCCCAGCCCGCCGCCAATGGTGGCCTGCACCGTGCGCGTGGGCGGCACCAGTGTGACTGATCCCGGCCCGACCGGCGTCACCGCGGTGACACTCGGGCTCATGCTGGTCGCCAGCGACGCCGGTGCCAACACGGGAGTTCCGCTCGCGGTTCCCGTCCCGGTCGACGTGCCGGTGCTGGTCGACGTGCTCGCGCTTTGCGCGGGGAGTCGGTTGTCGTCGTAGATAGCCGTGTAGTTCACCGTGGGCACGATGCCAGGAATGATTGTGCTCTTGGCGCCCGAGTACAGCTCCCAGTGAAGAAGGCTACGATCGAAGCTCCCGCCTTGGGTTTTCTCTCGCTCAAGCAGCCGCGAACGAAACAGGGCGTAGATCGATTCCGTATTGGTGGGAGAAAACCGTCCTTCCAGACGCGATTGCTGGACCCGATCAACGTAGGCGAAAGTGCCGTTCTGATCGGTCTCCGCCTGCGAAAAACTGTACAGCCCACGCACAGTGAAGCGCTTTATATGGGTGAAACCAAGAATCTGCGCCAGGTCATAGTCGGTCTGGCCCACGGCTTGTATGCGGTTGGTGCTGAAGTTAGAGTTTTCCAGAATCGCGCTGCTCAATTGCAGGCTGGTCATGGGCAACCCCTTCTTGTTCATCTGGACGCGCGCCATGGCGTGCTGGATCACCCCCACGTCGTCGGTGAGGTTACCACTGGCATCGTCCACCCAGGATCGCTGGCGATCGAAAAACACCGTAGTGGGCAACCATGACACCGGGTAACCGGTTGCGCTCAGGCGTAGCTCGTCGTCCAGCTTCCCGAAGCGCGTGCTGTCGTTACCCAGGGCCGTGTAGCCTTGCGAATCCTTGCGGCCGGAAAACGTTCCTTCCAGGGTCGGGGAAGACAGGCGCACAAAGCCTGTACCCGCCCAGCCATCGGAAGCGCCGGCATCCTGCCGATCCGAACCTGCGAATTCCCCGTAGCCGGTCAGCAATCCGCCCTGGCCCACGGCGTGCTGATAGCGAAAATCACCCGCGCCGGTCAACAGCCGGCGCGGTGGCGTGACTTTCTGCACCGGCAACCCGGTGTAGGGATCGATCATGGGTTGTCCGGTGAGCGGGTCCAGCACTTGCTGTCGCTGGCTGCCGGTGTCTTGCAGGTCCACCACCCGCGCGCCGACCTCCATCCCGTGCATCGGCGAGGCGGCCGCCCGCGCGGCCATCATCCATTGCTTGAACGGGTCACCCGCATTTGCCCCCGCCTGGGTTTTGCGGTTCATGATCTCGTTCATGAACAGTTCAATCGACGTCAGCGAGGGGTCGTCTTTCGCACTGATGTTGATCTCGATGTAGAAGTGGTCAAGATAGGCGTAAGCGGCATAGGCGCTGGCCAGGCCCATGTCCACGACTGCGTTGGTCAGGCCGGGAATCGCCAGGCGCGCGGCCGGCAGAGCGAAGTTGTAGATGCCCTCGGCGTTCGCATCGGTGCCCATGTCGGAGATGGTCACCTGAATCACGCGGGAACCCTGGCTGTAATTGACGTACACACTGGCGACCCAGCCGCGATCAATGTACTTGGGCGCGCCGCCATCGATCTTGTTGTAGAGCCCCGTCTGATCGGTGATCAGTGAGACACCACCAGTCTGCACCCAGGTGCCGACTTCGTTGTCAGCCGGCAGCAGGTCGATCAGGGACAGGCTGCCCAAGTTCTTCACTGGCATCAGATCGGCCTCGTATTCGACCCAGATGACGCTGAGATCGTCTATGGTCTCCGGGGTGAGGAATGACAACTGCCCGGCGGTGTAGACAATGGTGTAGTCGGTTCCACTGGTGAGCTGCACCCCATCGACGTAGACCCGTTCTGACGCCGGAATGATGTACTTTCTCGAAAGCTGGTAGGTAGTCTGGCGCGGCCCGGTGATGAAATCGCGCACCAGCTCCCCGCGCCGGAACCCGCCCGTCGCCGACACGCTGGCCTTGGGCTCCGCGCCCGGCGTGGCCGCACGCGCGTACGCGCCCTGTAACAATAGCGGCCGATCGAGGCCCTCTTCGACGGTCTGGTACTTGAGCTGGTCTTGCACGCGCACGTCGCGAAGCACGTCATTCTGCGAACCCATGTACTCCCCGTTGTACTGCAGGGTGCGAATTCCTTTCGTTTCCAGTGTGCCGTAGTCCAGCCGTGCCGAAGCGCTCAGGTTGCGATCCTCCGAGAAGCTGTGGCCAAAGGAAAGATTGCCGTCCGACGTGTCGTAGCGGTTGGGGTCGAACTGGTGGGCTTTGAAGTCGTAGGGGGTCTGTGCGTTGAGCCTGGCGAAAACGTGGCCGGTGGTCTTGCTCTCGTTGCTCTCGGTGAGCCCGAGCTTGCGTTCCACAAAATGGTCGAGGTTCTCGTCGTAGACCTGCGCGGGACCGTCAGGGAACATCACGGTCCACAGGGAGCCGTTGAGCACTGTGCCAAGGCTGCCTTCCTCTCGGGTCAAGTTGTCGACCACGGTAAAGAACCGGATGAATTGGGTCAGGCGATTGTACTGGGCGACCTCTTTGTCGGTCGTGATCCAGACGTAGCTGGGGTCCACCTCGACGCCGGTTATGAAGCGGCCTTTGAGCCCAGCCTGCTGAGGGAACAGCAACAACGAGTCATCGGAGTCGTTGAGGGTGTAAAGCCCGTTGTCGGTCCCGATCCACACGGTGGTGCCGTCGACGGTGAAGACGCGGATCTGTTGCGCCTTCATCATCGCCAGCGAAAAGTTGGTGAACACACGCTGCACGATGCGAAAGCGCGACAATCCGGCGTCGGTGCGGCACCACAGTTCATCGGCCACTTGATAGAGTTCAGCCACGTCCGCGCCCGCCAGCCCGTCGGCCTCGCCGAAGCCGCGCAGGCCGTCGACATCGGGGCTGTAGTAGGCAATGCCTTCGCGCGTGGCAAACCACACCTGGCGGCCCACGGTCAGGGCGTCGTTCACCACCTTGGAGGGCAGCCCGTCCTTTTCCGTGTACACACGGATGGTCCGGTCCAGCTTGCGATAGCGTGCCACACCCTTGTTGGTGGCAAACCACACGAACTGGTCGTCGAACGCCACCGCGGTCACCACCTGGCTGGGCAGGCCGTCGTCCATGGTGATGCGGGTGGAGCGCCGGCTTTGTGAATCGAAGCGAATGACGCCGTCGTCGGTGGCCACCCACACAATCTGGGCGTCCACTGTCATCTTGTTCACGTTGGCGCCGGCTGGGAATACGCTCCAGCGGCCCTGCGTCTGGTAAATGAAGACCTCGCCACCGCCGATCCACATTCCCTCGACCGGATCCACGGCCAGGGGCGGAATGCGGGCCCACGCAAAATTTGCGTATGCAACCGCCACCAGAGCTGTGGCGATGGCCGCTCGTCTCATCATGGCGCGAACGGCCGGCCTAGGCGGAAACCTTCTTCACCTTCAGCTTCGCGATGTCGACTTCCCCCAACCCCGCCTTGCCCGCAAGCTGGATGTGCCTCACGTCGGCCGGTGTCATGCTCTTGTTGTTGAACTTGGCCAGGGTCAACCCGTAGGCATCGACCGATGCGATCTGGCGGCCGGCCACCATGCGACCGGGCGTCGCCGTGTCACCCGGTCCCGCCGGGCCGTTGGTGAGCAAGGCGCGCGTGCCGTCGATGATGGTGAGGTTCGGCTTGATGACCAGACCGAGATCGGCGATGGCTTGGTGCAAATCCAAGGCGGTGTGAAAGATCTGCCGGTCGAAAACCAATCCCATGTGGTTCTTCAGCCCGAGCGAAACAGCGGCCTGATAGTGCGCTTTGGCCGCAGGCAGGTTGATGAACACGTCGGCCGACAATAGATTTTTGGCCACGTCCGCAGTCTTGAGGGACACGCCGCCCTTGACGTCGACCTTCTGGAAGTCGCTCGAATTCGCCAGCAGCTTGACCTTGACGGCCGGCAAGGTGGCCATGGCTTCGAGCAGACCACAACGCTTGAGGCACATCTCGCCCTTGGCTTGCGGGAACTCCAGGATCATGACCCCCTTGGCCTTGGCATCCAGGCACGCTTTGGCCACTGCAAGCACGGTCTGCGGGTGGGTTGTGCTGCCCCAATCGGGCGGATTGGCGAAGGCCGCGTTGGGCTTGAGGACGACAAAGTCGCCTTTCTTGACGAACTTGCCGATGCCGCCCAGAGACGCGAAAACCGCCGCGACCATCTTTTGCGGGTCGCTTCCCTGAACGTCCACGATGTCGGGCTCACCGGCGGCGAAAACACGCCCGTAGCGAAGGGCCGCGACTGCCGCGAGGGAGCCGCCAACGAAACTGCGTCGGGAAATGGCTGTCATGTGTTAATCCTCGGACTGGGACCGCGCCCCCGCGGTGTTACCGCCGCCCTTGGCCGACCGAAGGTGATTCTACCAGAAGACTCACGTCGGCCATGCTAATCTTTCTCGGTTACGGCTTGAAAGAGAAGTTGCATGGCAAGAGTTGAAGGCAGAACCCGCCGCGAGATTCTGGCCGATGCCGCGAAAGCGGCGGCTGCGGCGTCGGTGGCCGGGCTGGCCGGTTGCTTTCCCAGCGTAGGCGGACGCTGGCCAGACGCCGCCGCGCAGGCTTCATGCCCGGAACCTGACGGGGGCCCAGCCGCAGGCACGTTTCCGTCGGTCACGCCCACGGTGGTCGAGGTCTTCCGCCAGGACAGTGTGACGTCAGGAGCGACGAACGTCATCAATGCCGACGTGGTGGCGGGCATGGTCGACGCGGGCCTGACGGCCTTGGCCAGCCAGGTCGCACTGTTCAATGGATCGTCAGCGCAAGATGGCGGCGCCCAGGCGGACAATGCAGCCCTGTCTGACGCCGATGGCGGCAGCGCAGCGGGTGACGGCGGGCAGCCCGGATCGGACGGTGGTGTGGACAACCCGTGGCAGATTCTGCTGCCGAACTACCGGCCCGGCCAGCGCATCGGGCTCAAGGTCAACTGCCTCAACGGCCTGTTACCAACTTCGCCGGCCGTCGTGCATGCCATCATCGCCAGCCTGCGCGACAAGTTGGGAGTGGATCCGACGACGATTGTCGTGTGGGACCGCTACCTGAGTGAGCTCAACGACGCCGGCAAGTACAGCGTCGATGATTTGGCTGGCGCCCAGCTCCTGGGAACATTGACCGGGCCCTTCGATACATCGAAGGGCCAAACCGAGGCCACGGTCACGCCCGCCGGGCTTGGCTACGGCGACGCCATCAGCCCGCCCATCGAATGCCAATCACCACGCCTGTCGCGCATATTGACTGATCCCGACCTGACCAACATCACCATCAACTGCCCGGTGTTCAAGACCCATGGGGTGTCCACCGTCACGGCAGCCATGAAGAACATCTACGGCATCATCGACATCCCAGACTTGTACCACGACAGCCTCAACGCCGCGCTGCCCAAGCTCTACGCCCTGCCGGCCATCCGCAACTCGATTTCCCTGACCATCGTCGACGCACTCATCGCGGTCATCTCCGGCGACACCTCATCTCCCCCCAATGCCACCCCCGGGCGAATCCTCTTGGCGCAAGACCCAGTCGCACTCGACAGCTACGCCCTGGTTCTGATGAGCCAGCTTCGCACTGCCGCCGGCATGAAACCCCTAGTCAGCAGCTTGCCCTGGATCGACAACGCCGCGGCCGCCGGCCTGGGCAGCAAGAACTACTCGCTGATTCAAGTCTGAGCGAGAAGCAACGCCGCTGCCGGGGATGGCGCTGCATCCCTGGCAGAATCTCTGGCCAGCGGCTTTAGGGAGAGGGACAGGTTGCCGGCACAGCAGTGAAGGTCGCGTTGCTGTAGAGTGAACTGGCCGTGAGGAGATCGGTGTAAAGTTGCGTGACGTTCGCCACACTCGCCATTTGCCAGACCTGGAGTTCCAACTTGTAGGTGTCGTTGATGTAGTTCTCCCAGGCAAAGCCCGTGGCCGAGTAGTTGGGCGTGAAGAAGGCCGCTGCTCCGCCGTCGATCAGATCCGTGGCCCCGGTCAGGTCAGTCGCAATCCCGGGCCCAGTAGCGGTCTTGACCTGGCCTGGGTCGTACGTCCAGCCAGAAACCTCGCCGCTTCCCGGGACCATGGTGGCCGGCGCGGCGCCGGACTTGTACTTGGCCAGGACGGCATTGCTGAAGGTCATGACATCCGAGAACATCGTGCAGTCGCTTTGGTTCGACGCACTGCTTATGTCGAAGGAGAAGTAATATTCGCCCTTGAGAGCGTTCAGCCACCAATCAGAGCTCGTGTTGGCGATGCGCGACTGGTCCCAGGTCAGTGGACCGCTGTTGCTGCTGCCGCACGCGATAGTGGTCAGCGAAAGAACGAGGCACGCGCAAAGACCGAGAAGGCGTAGACGAGTCATGTGGTTTTCTCCTGTAAGCGGGGGCTAGCGAACTGCGGTCCCAGACCGCCGCTTGGAATTATTGTAGGCTCTGCGCCATCGTGCAACGACAGACTGATCGACGCGGCCGTGCTTGATTGCCGCTGTGCGTTCGCCATAATCTTCATGGCAGTGCGCACTCCCCTCTTCGTCTTGCTGGCGCTCATCCCGCCGGCGTTCATTGGATGGATGGTCCGCGATGGCCACCGCGCCATGGTCGCGACCGCCGTTCCTGCGGGCAAGCCTCGGCCATCGGGCGCCGAGGCGGACAAAATCTTGCTGGCGCTTTTCCAGGGCGACTTGGGCGGCGCCACGGTCAAGGAAAAGGTCACTCTCTACGACGAAAAAGGTCTCTTTGACTCCATCGATGGAGCCGCACCCATCTTCATAGAGCGCCACTTCCGCAGGCAGGCTGCAACCGAACTGGCCACAGCGGACGGCAGCGACGTGGACTGCGCGGTGTATGACATGGCCGAGCCGGCCAATGCACAGTCGATCTTCGATGCGGAGAAATCAGCAACGGCCAAGCCTGTGACTGACTTCCCGGATGCGATCGCCGGTCCCATGTCGTTCGTGTTCCGTGCGAGCCGTTACTACGTGAAGCTGACCGCCTTCGACAAGAAGGCCGAAGCCGCCCTGCCCGGGCTGGCCAAGGCGCTGAAGGGGAAGATGAAATGAGCAGCAACGGACCGCCCGGCCCGTACGACAAAGTACCTGCGGCGCAGGTTCCCAAAGGCACCCAGACGACCTCCACGCCGTCGGCTGACACCGCCGGCATGGACCGACGCGGGGTTCTGCGCGTGGGCGCGACCGCGGCGATGGCCCTGGGCTCGGTGGCGCTCGGCCTGGGACTGCGCGAGCGCGGCAGTCGCAAGCAGGCCGCCGACCTGCCCACCATAAAGGATCATCGGGCGGACAAGCCGGCCGGCGCCACGGACATGGCCATCGCGCGCGGGCCGGACCCTGCGGCCAACGTGCGCAAGGCCATAGAAGCTCTGGGCGGCATGGGCCGCTTCGTCCGGCGCGGTGAGCGCGTGGTCATCAAGCCCAACATCGGCTGGAATCGCACACCCGAGCAGGCCGCCAACACCAATCCCGACGTGGTGGCCGAGGTCGTGCGTCTGGTGGTCGCGGCGGGCGCGGGCAAGGTGTGGCTGACCGACGCTTCGGTCAACACGCCCGAGCAATGCTTCGGCCGCTCGGGCATCGAGAAGGCGGCCAAGGCGGCGGGTGCCACCGTGGTGCGGCCCGATGCCTCGGCCTTCCGCGAGGTGAACGTGTCGGGCAAACTGTTGCGCACCGGCGATGTGCTCTTCCCCTTCGTCGAAGCGGATCGCGTGATCAACGTCCCGATTGTCAAGCAGCACGGGCTTTCGCTGGCGTCCATGTCGCTCAAGAACTGGTACGGCGTGCTGGGCGGCCAGCGCGTGAAGCTGCACCAGAACATCCACCTCTCCATCATTGACCTGGCGGCCATGGTGAAACCCACCCTGACCATCCTGGATGCCACGCGCATTCTTCTGGCCAACGGCCCCACCGGCGGCAGCCTGGCCGACGTGAAACAGATGGACACCATCGCGGCCGGCAACGACGAGGTCGCTCTCGATGCCTTTGGCGCCACTTTGCTCGGACTCAACCCCAACGACGTCGGCTTCATCGTCGAGGGCATGAAGGCCGGCCTGGGCACGCTGCAGTGGCAGAGCCTGAAGACCGTCGAACTGGGGGGCTGACCATGTTTCGTTGGTTGCGTCGCAGCTACCAGGTTGTCTTTCTCGGGTTCTTCCTGTTCTTCGTCCTGCTCACCACCGCGGGGCTGATCCGCGGCTACGACGTGCAATGGCTGCTCGAGTTCGACCCTCTGGTGGCCGTCACCACCGCGCTGGCCTCACACTCGCTGCACCACGCGCTGCTGTGGTCGCTGGTCATCATCGTGCCCACCCTGATCCTGGGCCGCTTCTTCTGCTCGTGGATCTGTCCCATGGGCGTCCTGCACCACGCTCTGGGTTTCCTGGCGCGCAGGCGACGGCCACCTGACCGGGTGAAGCAGAACGCCCCGCGGCCCTCGCACAAGATCAAGTATCTGGTTCTGGCAGTGATGCTCGGTCTGGCGGCAGCCGGCAGCGTACAGATCGGCCTGCTCGACCCCATCGCCTCGACCTGGCGTGGCCTGGCCACGTCTGTCATGCCTGCGCTGGGCAACCTCGCTTTCGGCATGTACCAGGGCGAACGGCACTTCCAGTGGGGAACCCTGATTACCCTGGTTTTCTTCGGCGCGCTGGCCCTCAACCTGATTTACCCGCGCTTCTACTGCCGCGTACTCTGTCCGCTGGGCGCGCTGCTCGGGCTGCTGTCGAAGTTCTCCCTGTTCCGTATCAGCAAGAACCCGGAAATCTGCAAGGGCTGCAAGTTCTGCGGGTCCGAGTGCCAGGGCGCGGCCGATCCTCAGGGCACGGTGCGCGCCACCGAGTGCATGGTGTGCCTGAACTGCATCGAGAGCTGCCCGCGCGGCGGACTTTCCTACCGGTTCCTGCCGCCGGTGAAGTTCTCCACCACCAAGATCGATTTGGTGCGGCGCAAGTGGTTGGGCGCCGGCGTGGCGGGCGCGGTGGCGGTGCCTTTCATGCGCGCCTCGGACGGGGTGGAGCCGCGGCCCAATCCCGCGCGCATTCGGCCGCCCGGCTCACTGGAAGAAAGGGCGTTTCTGGAAAAGTGCCTCAAGTGCGCCGCCTGCATGAAGGTCTGCCCCACCGGCGGCCTGCAACCCGCACTGCACGAGGCCGGCATCGAGGGCTTCTGGTCGCCCATCCTGATCCCGCGCATCGGCTATTGCGAGTCGAACTGCGTTCTCTGCGGCCAGGTCTGTCCCACCGGCGCCATCGAGAAACTGACCATCGAAAAGAAGGTCGGCGAGATGCCGGTCCGCCCGCCCGTGCGCATCGGCTCGGCCTTCTTCGACAAGGGCCGTTGCCTGCCCTGGGGCTACCAGACCGAGTGCATCGTGTGCGAGGAGGTCTGCCCGACCTCGCCCAAGGCGATCTATTTCAAGATGGAGACCATCACTGCTCGCGACGGTTCGCAGAAGACGCTGAAGATGCCGTTCGTCGATCTGGACTACTGCACCGGCTGTGGCATCTGCGAGACCCGCTGCCCGGTGGTCGATCGCGCCGGCGTCCGCGTGAGCGCCGCCAACGAGAGCCGCTCTCCTCGGAGCAGCATCTCGCTCACCGGCGGAAAGATCTAGCAAAGCCGTTCCCCACAACCCACCGAGGTGGCGACGGCCGTGTCGGTCGGGCCTGCGCTTCCGGTCCTCAAGTACATCAGCTCTGCAAATAGCGGCCGAAGCAGTTTTCGACATAGGCCATCACATCCTGGCCGGACGCGGTCTGGACGAAGAAGGCAGGGCCTTGGGGAACGTCTGCTGGAGCCTGAGCGATCCGAATACGGCGAAGCGAGAGCAGATGTCCATGGCACTGGGAAAGTCACGCTCCCAACAGGCGAAAGGCGTCCTCCTCTACCACGAGTTTTCCTCCGCATTGAAGTCGGCGCGGCCCGGGGCACAACCCGCGTGGCGCTGGTTGCTCGAACAGAGCAAGGGGTGACTCCACGCCCTGCGACTCGATCTCCGATTCCTAGCGGTTCAGCAGCCGGTCGACGTCATTGCGCAGGCGCTCGGAGCGGATGGGCTTGTCCAGCAGCAGGTCGGCCTTGAGCCACGACTGCTGCAAGGCCGAATCCGCCGCGAACGACAGCCCGGTCGCGGCCTTGACCGCGGTGACCATCATCACCGGCGTGTCCGGGTACAACTTCTTGATGCGATGACAGAGCACGAACCCGGTGTCCTTCTCCTCCATCATCAGGTCCAGGATGGCCAGGTCCGGCTTGATCGACAGCAGGATCTCCTCGGCCTCGGCCTGGGTTCCCGCCGCGTGTACCTCGTGACCGTCTTGCTTCAGGATCAGGCTCACCTGCTCCACGATGTCGGGATCGTCGTCCACCACCAGTATCTTCTTTGCGTTCGCCATTGTCGTTTCCTTCCAGTCCTGCAGTGGACCCGATTCAGACCAGCACGTCTCGTCGGTGATAGTGCGTGTGCAGGAGCTTGTGGCTCATCTCGCCCAGCGGGGCGCCCAGAAATTCCTTGTACAGCCGTGCCACGTCCTCGTTCTTGTGGCTGACCCGGAGGGCCTCGTCGCGGTCGATCTGATACAGCGCCTGCATGCGCGCCTTGATGGCATTCTGGTCGCCGTGCAGCGGTTGGCCGCCGCCGGCGATGCAGCCTCCGGGGCAGGTCATGACCTCGATGAAATGGATGTCCTTGCGGCCCGCCCGTATCGACTCCAGCAACTGCGCAGCGTTCTTCAGGCTGCTGGCTACTGCCACGCCGACCTCGAGATCGCCGATCTTGACCTTGGCCTCCTTGATGCCGTCCAGGCCGCGTACCTCTTGCACCTTCAGCTCTTTCAATTCCTTGCCGGTCAGCAAGAAATACGCGCTGCGGATGGCAGCCTCCATCACGCCGCCGGTGGCGCCGAAGATCTTGCCGGCGGTGGAGCGCAGACCGAAGGGCGTGTCAGCGTGATCCGGTTCGACATCCATCATGTCGATGCCGAACATACGGATGAGCTGAGCCAATTCGCGCGTGGTCAGGACGTAGTCCACGTCCGGCACGTAGTCGCGCCCCATCTCCTCGCGCGCGCACTCGAACTTCTTGGCCGTGCAGGGCATGACCGAGACGCTGACGATCTTCGACGGATCGAGTCCCTCGCGCTTCGCGAAGAACGACTTGATCACCGCGCCCATCATCTGCTGCGGACTCTTGCAGGTGGACAGATTGGGAATGAAGTCGGGGTAGAATTGCTCGACGTACTTGATCCACCCGGGCGAGCAGCTCGTCATCATGGGCAGGGTGCCGCCGCTCTGGATGCGCTTCACCAGCTCCGACCCCTCTTCCATGATGGTCAGATCGGCGGTGAACGAGGTGTCGAACACCCGCTTGAACCCCAGCTTGCGCAGGGTCGCGACCATGTGGCCGTCGGCGTCCTTGCCCGGCTTGAGGCCGAATTCCTCCGCGATGGTCACCGACACCGCCGGCGCGTGCTGGACCACCACGTACTTGTTCGGGTCGGAAAGAGCCGCCATCACCTCATTGAGGTAGCTGTGCTCGGTCAGCGCTGCTGTCGGGCAAGCCAGGATACACTGGCCGCAGTTGATACACGACGAGACGTTGAGGCCGGTCTCGAACGCCGTGCCCACCACCGCCTTGGGACCGCGGTGGATGAAGTCGATGGCGGAGACGCCCTGGATCTCCTCGCACACGCGCACGCAGCGGCCGCACAGCACGCACTTGTCCGGGTCGCGCACGATGGAGGGCGACGACACGTCCATGTCGCGGTTGTTCTTCTTGCCGATGTAGTGGCGCTGGCGCACGCCGAACTCGGCGGCCAGGGACTGTAGGTCGCAGCGCTGATTGCGCGTGCAGTACAGGCAATCATCGGGGTGATTGGACAGCAACAACTCCACGATAGTGCGCCGGGCCGCCAGCACCTTGGGCGAGCGGGTCTTGATCTTCATGTCCTTGGCAACCGGAAAAGAACAGGACGGCACCAGGCCAGGCGCGCCTTCCACTTCCACGATGCACAGACGGCAGGCGCCGCTGGGGGGCAGGCCTTCCATGTAGCACAAGGTCGGAATGTGGACGCCTTCACGCTGGCACACCGAAAGAATGGTCTCGCCCCCGTTTGTCTCGATGGGCTTGCTATCGATTTCAATCGTAAACATCGTGTATTCCTCGCGATGACTCAGGTTCAGTGCAAGGGCCGCGTGAAATCCAGGTCGCAGCGCAAGCAGCGCCGCGCCTCACATTGGGCCGCCTCCTCCGAGATGCACAACTCGACCTCGGCAAAACTCCCGCGGCGCTTTTCGACCGGCAGGTGGGGCTGCTTGACCCGCGCGACCATCACGTCGCCCTCTTCTTCTTCCCCGGCCACTTGCACCGGCTCGACGTAGAAGGACGGCAGCTTCACCTTGGGCAACTGCTTGAGCAGCTTGCCGCTGACGAAGTTCTGCAGCATGACCGCCGCGCTCTTGCCCGCGGCGATCGCCTTGATCACCGTGCTGGGGCCAGATGTCACGTCGCCGCCGGCGAACACTCCCGGCCGGCTGGTGGTGAATGATTCGGGATTGACGGTCACGGTTCCCCAGCGCGTGGTCTTCAGATCCTTGAGCCCCACGCCTTCAGGTTGCTCGCTGATGGCCACGATGAGCGTGTCCAGATCCACCACGTGTTCCGATCCGGGAATCGGCACCGGCTGCTGGCGACCTGAATCGTCGAGCGGGCCCAGTTCATTGTTGATGAACTTCACTCCGCCGAGCTTGCCGTCCTTGACCACGACCCCGATGGGAGCCACCAGCGGCTTGAGCACGATACCCTCGGCCAAGGCTGCCTCGATCTCCTCGGCGTAGGCCGGCATTTCGGTCCGCGTGCGCCGGTAGAACACCGTCACGCCGGTCACGCCCTTCTGGCGGAAGGCCACACGGGCGGCGTCGATGGCGGAATTGCCGCCGCCGATGATTCCCACCCGACCCTTGGCCAGGTGCTTGCCCTCCAGGTTGTAGGCCTTGAGGAACTTGATGCTGGGGAGCACGCCCACGGCGTCGTCACCCGACAAGCCCAGCCGCTTGCTCTGGTGCGCGCCGGTGGCCACGTACACCGCCTTGTAGCCGTCCTTGTCCATCAACGAATCGATGGTGAAGTCCTTGCCCAGGGTTTGATTGAGCTTCAATTCGACGTTGACGTTCAACAGAGAGTCGATCTCCTTCCGCAATGTCTCGCGTGGCAGCCGGTACTCGGGAATGGCCGAGACCAGCATGCCGCCGGGCTTGGATTCGCGCTCGAACACAGTGACCCGGTTGCCCATCGCGCCCAGGTAGTGGGCTGCGGTCAGCCCAGACGGGCCGGCGCCGATGACTGCGATCTTGGGCGCGTTGGCCCCCGCGGGCTTGACCGGTTCCTTGTAGGTGTCAGGCGCCACGCGATCCACGACAAAGCGCTTGAGGGTGCGCACGGCGATCGGCTCGCCACCGGTGGCGCCGGCACGACACATCAGCTCGCAGGGGTGGTCGCACACGCGCGCGCAGGCCGAGGGGAACGGGTTGGCGCTGCGGATGACCCGATAGGCTTCCGCGTACTCGCCGCGCGCGATGTGCGCGACGTAGCGCCAGGCTTCCGTGCCCACCGGGCAGGTGTTCTGGCAGGGCGCGCCCACCAGATCCTTGCACGCGCCCGCCGGACAGCTTCGCTCGAAGACATGCGCTTCGTATTCGTCGCGGAACCAGCGCAGGGTCGACAGCACCGGATTGGGCGCGGTCTGCCCCAGGCCGCACAGGCTGGTGATCTTGATGGTCTCGGCCAGTTCCGCCAGGCGCATGATGCCCTGGAAGCGAACCAGCGCATCGATGTTCTCTTCCTTGCGCCGAGGCCGGGTGATGGCGTCGAGGATCTCCAGCATGCGGCGCGTGCCCTCGCGACAGGGGATGCACTTGCCGCAGCTTTCGGACTGGATGAACTCCATGAAGAACTTGGCGAAGTCCACCATGCAGGTGGTCTCGTCCAGCACCACCAGGCCGCCCGAGCCCATGATGGCGCCGGCGCTCTTCAGGGTTTCGTAGTCGATGGGCGTGTCGAGCAACTGCGGCGGGATGCAGCCGCCCGAGGGACCGCCGATCTGCACCGCCTTGAATTTCTTGCCTGCGGGCGGCCCGCTGCCCACGTCGAAGATGACGGTGCGCAGGGATGTTCCCATCGCGACTTCGACCAGACCCGCGCGCTGGACCTTTCCGCTGAGCGCGAAGATCTTGGTGCCCTTGCTGGTGGCGGTACCGACGGCGGCGTAGCCCTCGGCGCCCTTGCGCATGACCACCGGCACGTTGGCCAGGGTCTCGACGTTGTTGATGACCGTGGGCTTGGCGAACAGCCCGCTCTGCGCCGGGTAGGGAGGCCGCGGCCGCGGCATGCCGCGCCGGCCTTCGATGCTGTGCATGAGCGCGGTCTCTTCCCCACACACGAACGCGCCGGCGCCCATCTTGATGTGGAACTGCAGGTTGAATCCGCTGCCCATGATGTGATCGCCGATGAGACCGTAGGCGGTAGCGCGCGCGATGGCCTCGCGCAGTCGCTGCACCGCCAGCGGGTACTCGGCGCGAATGTACACGTAGGCGTCCTTGGCGCCGATGGCGTAGGCGGCGATCATCATGCCTTCCAGCAGCTTGTGCGGATCGCTCTCGATCAAGGCGCGGTCCATGAAGGCACCGGGGTCGCCCTCGTCGGCGTTGCAGATCAGGTACTTCTGATCGCTCGACTGGCTAAGCGCCATCTTCCACTTGCGGCCGGCGGGGAAGCCGCCGCCGCCGCGGCCGCGCAGCCCGCTCTTCTCGACCGTGTCGCACACCGCTTCGCGGGTCTTGCTGCGAATGGTTTCCAGGAAGCTCTTGTATCCGCCGCGCGCGATGTACTCCTCGATGCTGCCCGGATCGATGATGCCCGAGAATTCCAGCACCCAGCGCAACTGCGGCTTGAAGAAGGGATGCTCGTCGAGGTAGGGTAGGTCGGCCCACGCCTCGGCCGGCCCCGCGCGAAATTGACCAACCAGGTTCGGGGTCGGGATCTTGCCGGCGAACACGCCGTCCAGGATGGCGGCGACGTTGTCGGGCGAGACCTGCATGAACGACAGGCGGCGCTTGCCTGGCATCTGCACGTCCAGCATGGGCTCGAACGCGCACATGCCGATGCAGCCAACCTCGACGATCTCGACGTCCTTGTGGTTGGCTTCCAGGTACTGGCGAAGCGCATTGCCGACCTTGGCCGCGCCCGCGCCCATGCCACAGGTTCCGGTGCCGAGATAGATGACAGGCTTGCTGACCACGTCGCGACGGAGCCTGGCCAGATAGGCTTCCTGCCCGGCGTCTTTGGCCACACCACCGGCCTTGAGGTACTCCAGCACAGCCGGATCGGGCGTGGTCGAAACCTCGAGCGCGGCGAACAAAGACTTCGGCATGGTGGTCATGACTGCACCGCCTCCTTGCGACAGCCGTCGAGCAACTTGCGCGCCCGGGTCGGCGTCATGCGCGCGAAGAACTCACCGTTCACGCACATAACCGGGGACAGGCCGCAAGCGCCCAGGCAAGCGACGACCTCCAGGCTGAACACCTGATCGCGGCTGGTCTGTCCCGGCAGGATCTTCAGCTCATTTTTCACGGTATCGAGCAGCGACAGCGATCCCTTCACGTGACAGGCCGTGCCTCGGCACACCTGCACGTGGAACCTGCCGGCGGGATGGAAGCGGAACTGGTTGTAGAAGGTCGCGACGCCAAATACCTTGCTGGCGGGCAGCCGCAGATGCTGGCCAATCGCGATGACCGACTCTTTCGATACGTACCCCTGCGCGTCCTGAACTTCCTGCAAGATCGTGATCAGGGAGTCGCGTCGGGCGTTCTGGTATTTCTTAAGGATGGGCTGAATGTCCTGTGTGACTGTTGTCATCTGACCAGATCCTTCTTGTTACTTTCATCACGCTGTGAAATCTTTCACGACGAAGTTACCATTTTCAACTGTTTTTCGTCAAGAGAAGTTTTCGTTAATTATCGTACAGATTCCAGTTCCAACTCGTGCTATCAACTTACTGAAATTAAACAGCTTTTCCACCAGTTACGCCATGGCTGGCAACGAAGCGCCGCGAATCCCCGCGCTGGCCAAAGCCGATGGTCTCTCCCAGGCTGGCGATGCGTGCTTCCAGACAGCCGCGGCACTGCGTGGCCGATTCGTCCAGGCACGGCTTGCCGTCATAGAGCTGGTAAGCACTCCGGTATTTCGGATCGGTCAGGTTGGGCATGATGACGTTGGCCCCGGCCATCAGCCCCTGTTCCCGGCCATTCGGAGCCAGGGCCTGCAGCGCGGTCGCAGCCGCGATGTTCACGTCCGGCAGGTACAGACGCGTGACTGCGATCATGCGCAAGGCCAGCGCCAATTGCGCGTGCCGTTTCCAGGCGAAGTTGCGGATTCCATCGCGCAAGGGCGTATCGGCGTGTGGGATGAACGGCCCCATGCCGATCATGACGACCTTCTCTTGCTCGAAGAACAGGATGTCGCGGGCGAGTTGCTCGACGCTCTGGCCGGGCAGACCGATCATCACGCCTGAGCCGAGCTGGTAGCCGATGTCGTGGAGCAGGCGCAGACAGTCGCGGCGGCGCTCCCAACTGTGATCCGCAGGGTGAAGTCGCCGGTAGAAATCCGGGTCGCTGGTTTCGATGCGCAGCAGGTAGCGTTCGGCGCCGGCCGCGAACCAGGTGCGAAAGGTCGCTTCCGACTGCTCGCCCACTGACAAGGTTATCGCGAGCTGATCGTGCGAAAGCGCACGAATCTTTGTCACCAGCGCCGTGATCAGATCCACGAAAGCCGGATCGCTGCGCTCGCCGGATTGCAAGACCACGGAACCGTACCCTTGCTCCCAGGCCCAGCGTGCGCCGTTGAGAATTTCGTCGACCGGAACGGTGTAGCGCTCGACCTTGTGGTTGCTGCGACGGATCCCGCAGTACAGGCAGTCTTTCGTGCACAGATTCGACAGTTCGAAGAGCCCGCGAAAATACACCACCGCGCCGATCTCGCGAAACTTGACCGCGTAGGCCGCGGACAGCACGGACGCGTGTCTCGCGGGCGTGTCGGCGCCGAGCAGGACGGGCAGGTCGTCGGGGTCGAGCCTATCCTTGTCCAGTATGGTGTCGAGTCTGTTCATGGCGAAAGAGCACGTCCTGCGCTGCCGGAAAGGGAGCCAGGGCACGCGCAAAGATCCCCAGGCTGTAGGCGATGCACAGCCCGTAGTTGGTAAACGGCACGCCGGCCGCGCGCGCGCGCAGAATGCGACTCAAGACTTCGCGCCGGTTGAGCGTACACGAGCCGCAATGGACGATGAGCCGATAGGGAGACAAGTCCGTCGGGAAGTCGTGTCCCTGTACAGTGTGGAAATCGAGGCGGCCGCCCACGTACTGCGTGAGCCAGCGCGGGATCTTCACGCGGCCGATGTCTTCGCCGATGGGGTGATGCGCGCAGGCTTCGGCGATGAGCACGCGATCCCCGGGGCGAAGTTGCTCGATGGCTAGCGCACCTTCGACCTGCGCGACCAGATCGCCCTTGAGGCGCGCGAAGAGTATGGAAAAGCTGGTGAGCGGCACCTGCGCGGGCGTGTCGGCCGCGACTTTCAGGAAGGCCTGCGAGTCGGTGATGACCAGCCGGGGCGGTGCCCGCAGACCGTCGAGGGCGGCGCGCAGCTCGCGCTCTTTCACCACCAGGGCGAACGCGTCGTGGTCCAGCAGATCGCGCAGCACCTGCACCTGCGGCAGGATCAAGCGTCCCTTGGGCGCTTCCTTGTCGATGGGAACCACCAGCACGGCCATCTCGCCCGGGCCGACTAGATCGGCGACGATGGCGCGAGCATCGAGATAGTCAGCCGGCGCTTGAGTGAGCAGCGCCTGTCGCAGATCCAGAAGTCCGGCGCCCGTGACCGCGCTGGTTTCGACTGCGCAAAGCCCGCGCTCACGCAAAGCCGCCAACTGAGCTGCTGGGACCGGCGCCATATCCGACTTGTTGAACGCCACGACCAACGGGACTCCGCGCGCTTGCATCTCGCGTACCAGCGCATCTTCGAAAGGTCCCCATTCGCCCGCCGCCACCACCAGGCCCAAATCGGTGCGGTCGAACACCTCGGTCGTGCGCTTCACCCGCAAATCGCCGAGCGCGCCTTCGTCGTCGATGCCGGCCGTGTCGATAAACAGCACGGGGCCGAGCGGGAGTAGCTCCATGGGCTTCTCGACGGGGTCTGTCGTGGTTCCCGCCACGTCAGACACCAGCGACACATGCTGGCGCACCATCGCGTTGAGCAGACTGGACTTGCCCACGTTGCGCCGGCCAAAGATCCCGACGTGCAACCGCATGCCCTTGGGCGTGGATAGCTTCGCCTCGTGCATCGCACTCATCGCTCCCCTCCCCGATCCGGCGAGCCCAGGCGGCACACCGCCTCGGGCGTGGTCAACTCGTCGAACTCTTGCCCATTCAAAATGCCATCCGCCAAGACCACGTCGCGAATCGAGCAGCCACGCTCGCTCGCCTTGCGCGCGATGGTGCACGCGGCTTCGTATCCCACGCGCGCGACCAATGCCGTGACCACGGCGGTCGACGCGTTCACATGCGCGCGGCAGCGTTCCTCGTCGGCAGTCATTCCTTCGACGCAGAAGACGCGCAGGATTCCGTCGGCCCGCGCGAGCAGGTCCAGGCTGTCGAACAGACAATGGGCGACCAGCGGCAAAAACGGGTTCAGTTCCAGACTGCCGGCTGCGCACGCCTGCGCGATCGCGGCGTCGTGGGCCATGACCAGCATGGCCGCCTGGCTGACCGCCTCGGGGATGACCGGATTCACCTTACCGGGCATGATCGACGAGCCGGCCTGGCGCGCGGGCAGCTTGATCTCGCCTAGACCTGCCTCAGGACCGGACGAGAGCAGCCGTAGGTCGGACGAAATCTTCAACAAGTTCACCGCACAGGCCTTGAGCATCCCGGAGACCTCGGCGAACACGTCCGCGTTCTGCGTCGCCTCGACGAGATTCTCCGCACGCGCCACGCTGAGCCCGGTCAACTGGGAGAGCGCATCCACCACCTGAAAGATGAACGTGCGCGGCGCACCCAGGCCGGTGCCGATGGCCGTGCCCCCGAGATTCACTACGCGCAGACGTTCCGTGGATTTGTAGATACGCCATCGGTCGCGCGCCAGCGCCTCGGCATAGGCGCCCATCTCGCGTCCCAAGGTGACGAGGACCGCGTCCTGCATCTCGGTGCGGCCGACCTTAACGATGTGGGCGAATACCCTTTCTTTTTGCTGAAAGGCCTCCTGCAACGCCACGACCTCTTTTTCCAACGCCGCCAGCAGCCACAGGCCCGCCACCCGCATGGCCGTCGGAAAGGTGTCGTTGGTCGACTGGTGCAGGTTGATGTCGTCGAGCGGCGATACGCGCTGGGTGTGGCCCAGCGGCTCGCCCAGAATCTGCAACGCGCGGTTGGCCAGCACCTCGTTGACGTTCATGTTGGTGCTGGTGCCAGCGCCGCCTTGCAAGGCATCCGCGACGACATGTTCGTCGAGTTGCCCGGCGGCCATTTCGGCACACGCAGCCACGATGGCGTCGCCCTTGGCCGGATCCGCGGCCCAGGCGCCCAGTCGCTGATTGGTGAGTGCGCACGCCCCCTTCACCGCGCCGAAGGCGCGCACCAGGGCGCGATGCACGGGGCGCCCGGCCAGCGGGAAATTCTCCAACGCCCGCAGAGTGTGCACGCCCCACAGCGCTCCCGCGGGAACCTCCCGCTCTCCCAGCGGGTCTTGCTCGCGGCGTGTTTCGCTCATGCGGGGCCTCGCGTGGTTCGCCTCACACGAAGACGTCGCGCTTGCCGCCCTTCACCTTGCGCACCAGGGCCTCGGAAATTTCCTTCCGGCGCGCGTCCATGTTGGCCAGAGTGCTGCCCACCAGGCCTTCACCCACCTTGCGCGTTTCCGGACCGGCGTAGTCCTCCAGGTACTCGGTGAAGGTCGACAGCGCGTTGGGATCGCAGTGCAATTTGATGGCGCCGGGCTTGGCCAGGTCCATGAAGTCCTGGCCCGTGCGCCCCAGTCGGTAGCAAGCGGTGCAGAACGACGGAACGTAGCCCATGGCCGCCACGTCGCGCACTACCTCGTCGAGATCGCGATGATCGCCGAGCTGGAACTGGCTGGATTCCGCCGGGTTGGCCACGGCCTCGGCATAGCCGCCCGGATTGGTGCGGCTGCCCGCGGAAATCTGCGACACCCCCAGCGCAAATGTCTCGCGCCGGATGTTGGGCGTCTCGCGCGTGGACATGATGATGCCGGTGTAGGGCACCGCCAAACGCAGGATCGCGACGATCTTGCGAAAGTCGATGTCGGACACCGCGTGCGGCGGATTGCCCGCAATGTCGGATCCGATGGCTGGCTCCAGGCGCGGCACGCTGATGGTGTGGGGGCCGACGCCGAAGCGTGCCTCCAGGTGCCGGATGTGCTGCATGAGCGCCAGGATCTCGAAGCGCCAATCGGCCAGGCCAAACAGGATGCCGATGCCCACGTCGTCGATCCCGGCCTCCATGGCGCGGTCCATGGCCGAGACGCGCCAGTCGTAGTCCTTCTTCTTGCCGGCCAAATGAACGCTCTGGTAGGTCGCGTGGTGGTAGGTTTCCTGGAAAAGCTGGTAGGTGCCGATGCCCGCGCCCTTGAGCGCGCGAAACTCGTCGACGGTCAGGGGCGCGACGTTGGCATTCACGCGCCGAATCTCGCCCCTTCCCCGCTTGACACTGTAGATGGTCGCAATGGAATCGAGCACGTACTGGAAGCCCTGGTGCGGATACGACTCGCCCGCCACCAGCAGGATGCGCTTGTGGCCCTGGTCGACCAGGATCTCGACCTCGCGGCGGATCTCGTCCTGCGACAGCGCCCGGCGCTTGACCTGTTTGTTGCGCGCGCGAAACGCGCAGTAGGTGCAGTCGTTGGCGCACAGATTGGACACATAGAGCGGCGCGAATAGCACCAGCCGCGGTCCGTAGATCTGATCCTTCACGGCGCGCGCGGTCTGGAAAATCTCGCCCAGCAGCTCGGGATCGCTGACGGCGGCCAACGTGGCGACATCCGCCATGTCGAGCCCGGACAAGCCGCGGGCCTTGGCCAGCACGGCGCGAACCTGTCCCGCATCCTTGCTCGCCGGCGCAGCCAACACGCGAACGATTTCGCCTTCGTCTATGAATCCCAGGGTGTCGTGCATTTGTACTCCCATCTACGCGACGTCATTTCCCGGCGCGACCGGCGGCAGATGCACCGTGAAGGTCGTGCCGACATCGGGCTGGCTCGCCACCGTCACGTCGCCCCCATACAGGGTGGCCAGCTTGCGCAAGATCGACAACCCCAACCCGCTGCCCATGATGTTGCGGGTCTTGGCGTTCTTGATGCGCACGAATTCGCCGAAAAGCTTGGCGGTCTCTTCCTTGGTCATGCCGATGCCCGTGTCCTTCACCGCCACGGTCACGCCCGCAGGCCCGTCCGACATGGTCACGTCGACCCGGCCACCGTCACGATTGTACTTCACCGCATTGGACACCAGGTTGTTGAGCATGATCTCGATCTCGCCCCTGTCCGCCCGCAGAACCACAGAGCCGGGCGAGTGCAATTCCATCGTGATGGCTCGCTCCTTTGCCGCGGGCAGCGCGGTCTCGATGGCAGCACGCGCCACCTCGACCACGTCGACGGCGGAAAATTCGCGCGCCTTCTGCCCCGACTCGATACGCGTGAGATCGAGAAGATCGACGATCAGCTTCCGCATGCCGTCGAGGCGCACCAAGCTGCGCTCAACCGCGCGGGCCGCCGTCTCCGGATCCGTGGCCGCGCCTTCCTGCAAGAGCCGCAGGTAGCCCTCCACGGCGACCAGCGGCGCCTTGAGTTCGTGCACCAGCACGGAGAGGAACTGGAAGCGAACCTGGCGCTTCTCTTGCGCCAGCTTGCGTGCCTGCCATCGCAGGATGTGGTGCCGGGCCGCCTTGCGAACCGCGTCGCGCAACTCTTCCGGGGTGAACGGCTTGGCAAGAAAATCGAAAGCCCCCCGCTTGGTGGCGCTGACTGCCACATCCAGCGAAGCGTACGCCGTGATCATGATGACCAGCGCGTCGTCTCGTCTTTGATTGAGCCGATCCAGCACATCGAGGCCCGACATCCCGGGCAACTTGTGGTCGAGCAGCACGATGTCGAACTTGCTCGTCTCCATCGCCTGCAACCCCTCCTCGCCGCTCTCCGCGTGCGCCACCTCCAGGCATACGTGTCCGTCGGTATCGGGCAACGCCACCCGAAATCCGTCGAGCACGCGCGACGCCCCGGCCCGCATCCCAGCTTCGTCGTCGATGACCAACACGCGCAAGGTGTCCATGGGGCTAGCCTCCAGATTCTCTGTAATGGCGTTGTGTTTCAGTGCTGCGTGCATGGGCAGGGGACCCTCCGTACTTCTTCCCCAAGAGATGGTCTTGGCAACATGGTCGTCAGCGAGCGTCCTCGCGTCCGTCGCCTTCCGGTGCTAGGAAACTCATGGATTCTTCGCGCTGCTCGAAGCGCGGCAGGGTCACGGTGAAGGTCGTGCCCGTGGGTCCGGCCGCCGCATCGGCGTTCGACTTGAGCCTGATGTTGCCCCGGTGCATTTTGACGATGCCGTAGCTCACCGCCAGGCCCAGCCCGGTGCCGCGTCCCATCTGCTTGGTCGTGAAGAACGGCTCGAACACGCGCTTCATGTTCTCCTTGGGGATTCCCATCCCCGTGTCTTCGACGGCGAAGAGAACCTGTTCATCGCTGACGGCACTGCGCACGGTGAGCCGGCCGCCCGCGGGCATGGCCGCCACGGCGTTGGTCAACAGATTGGTGAGGACTTGGCGAATCTGATCCGCATCCAGGTCTGCCGAGGCCGTGGGATCCTGGTGTTCGACCACGATCTCGATGCCAGCCGGCGCCTGCACGCCGCGTAAGGAACGGTCGACCAGGTCAGCAACCTTGGTCGGCAGCAGCACGACCTTGTTCTGGCGGGCGAAGTTGAGCAATCCCGAGACGATCTTCTTGCAGCGGTCAGCCTGCTCGACGACCATCGCCAGATCCTTCGCTTGAGGCGAATCCTTGTCACAGGATTCGAGCAGCACGTGGGCGTAGAGCAGCACCACGCCCAGCGGATTGTTCACCTCGTGCGCGATGCCAGCCGCCAACTGGCCCATGCTGGCCAGCTTCTCGGCCTGGACCAGCGCCTGTTGCGTGCTAGCCAGCTTGGTGTTGGAAAAATCCAGTTTCTGCACCGTCTTCTTCAGCCGCTCGATGGTGTAGGGCAGGCACATCTCGTCCTCGGCCAGTCCGCGGAAGATGGCCACCGCGTGCGCGCGACAGGTGTCGTAGCCACAAGCCCCACAATTCAGCTCGTCGTCGGGGCCGAGTTTCCCCATCTCGATCATGATGGTGCGGAGCTCGTCGGCCGACGGGGTGGGCATGTTCTGGCTGGCGGTCTGGAAGCTGCGGCCCAAGGGCAGGTCACGCAGCTGGTCCATCTCCACCGACCACGCCACGCGATCGAAGCTGGCGCGCTGGCTTTGCACATGACGGCTGATGTGGGCGCGGCGAGCAAAGGGCGGCAGATCGACGCTCATCCCTGCGCCCATCACGCAGCCTCCGCGGCAACAGAGCAGTTCGAGCAGGTGGACATTGAGCTGGCCGCCAGAAAACTCCTGCAAAGCCTCGGGGAACGCCGAGCGCCCATCGGCCGACACCACCTCGCTGGAGGTCAGATCCTCGTCGATGCCCGCGGTCTGCAAGCTTCCGCGCGGCAAGGGAAACACACCGCCCAGGCCCGCGCGGGGCGGGTCGAATTCGGACGAGGCCACCTCGCCCGAGGCGATTCCGGCGGAGCCCAGCATGTCCCGCAGCTCGCGGAAGGTCAGGACCGCGTCGACGCGATCCGGACCCGACAGTGTGGCCGCCTCGCCCTTCTTCGCGATGCAGGGCCCGATGAACACGATCTTCGTGTCGGCGCCGTAGCGCGCGCGCAAGGCCCGCGCCGTGGCCAACATGGGCGACGCGATGGGGGCCAGGTGAGGCATCAGGTCCGGGTGATAGCGCTCGACGAAATTGACAATGGCCGGACAGGCGGTGGCGATGAAGCTTTCGTGCGGGCGCTGGGCCAGAAGATTGCGATAAGCGCGGGCCACCAGATCGGCACCGAAGGCCACCTCGCACACCAGCGAGAAGCCCAGTTTTCGCAGCGCCCCGACCATGTGCCCCACCGCACGGTCGCCGATCTCCGCCGGAAAACTTGGCGCCACGCACGCCGCCACGGGCGCGCCACTGCGCAGAAGTCCCTGCACCGCCTCGACCGAGCTGAGCACGCGCTTGGCGCCCTGGCTGCACACCAGCACGCAGGAGCCGCAACCGATACATCGCGAAGGGATGACCTCGGCCTGGCCTCCTGCTATGCGGATGGCCTTGGCCGGGCACTCACGCACGCAGGTGTAGCAAACGCGACAGCGCTCGCGAATCGTGCTGACCAGAGAAAGGTCGGTGGGCTTCATGGAGACCCCGCGGCCTTGGCTGCGGCCGGCCGCCGCGCGAAGAACGCCACCTTTTCCAGCGTGACGCCGATGTCGATGTGCTCGACGTAAACGTCCGGCGGCAGGCGCAGGCGGACGTCAGCGAAATTGAGCAAACTGCGCACCCCTGCCTCGACCAGGGTATCGGCCACGCTCTGCGCGGCCGCAGCCGGCACGGCGATCATGGCGACGTTGATTCCCTTCTCGCGCATGATGGTCCCGGCCTCGCTGATGTGATACGACGGGCAACCGTTGATCATGCGATCGACCTTGGCCGGATCGATGTCGAAGGCGGCGACGATCTGGAGCAAGGGCCGGCGTCCCAGGAAATACGCGAAGAGGGCGCGGCCGAGGTTGCCCACACCCACCAGCGCTACCGCCTGCGTGGTCGGCGGGTCCAGAAACGCGCCAACGCGTTCTTCCAGAACCACGACCTCGTACCCGCGGGTCGGGCTGCCTTCGTAGCGCACGTTCATGAGATCCCGCCGCAGTTGTTCGGGCGTCACGTCGGCCAAAGCCGCAAGCTGGTGCGAGAACACGTAACGGGTGCCTGAGAAGGCCAAGTCGCGCAGGATGCGCCGGTAAAGAATCAGCCTAACAACGACCAGCTCGGAAACCGTCTTCTTGCCGAGCTTCCGTCGCGCGTGTGTCCCTTTGATGGCCATAGTTGTGAATTACCAAACGCTGTTATGTGTTTCACAGCTCCGTATCAATCATATGGTCGCGAAGGCCCATGAAGTCAAGCCTAATCTCCAGAAGTTCTATCTGTGATTTGGCATACATTCACATCCGTCTCGCGGACACGACTGCACGCTGGTTGGGCTTGGACGCAAGCCCATGTCTCGGAAACGCCTATGGCCCGTGCTGGACAACCGACGATTTGCGGCAATCGATCACAACGCCACAAACTCCACGCGTCGGAGGAGAGAAACTTAAACCCGCAAGGCGGACTCCTAGCCCCCTTCCCTCGCAGGCTCGAAGACAACTATGACCTGGAAAAGGGAAATACGCTGAGCCGTGGAATGTGGAAACCGCCACTTCCCGTCTGAAGACAAGATTCCTTGACCCCAGGTATGGGGAAATCCCACTGCAGTCTGCAACAGCTTGAGGATAATCATGACCACCACGCGACCTCGTTCACTGCTCCCATTGTTCATGCTTGCCGGTCTGATGGCCTGTTCAGGAGGCAACTCCGCCGGCGACTCCGGAGTCAAGCAGGGCGGTTCCGGAGGGTCGGCAGCGAGTACCGGAGGGTCGACGAGTGCGGGCAGCACCACCGCTGTCGGAGGATCGACAACTGCGAGCAGCGCGCCGGCGGGTGGTGGCGTTTCGACACCGGGAGGCGAAACGGCCACTGGTGGTGTCTCATCACCCGGAGGGACGACAGTCACGGGCGGCGCTTCTCAACCTGGCGGCGCAACAGCCTCGGGCGGATCGACCGCTTCGGGCGGCGCTTCTCAACCCGGCGGCGCAACGGCCTCGGGCGGATCGACCGCTTCGGGCGGCGCTTCTCAACCCGGCGGCGCAACAGCCTCGGGTGGGGCATCCAGGGGCGGCGGCGCACCAGCCTCGGGTGGATCGACTGTCGCGGGCGGCGCGTCCGCAATCGGTGGGAGCACCTCGTCCGGAGGCGCCGCGGGCGGGAGAGGTGGCGCATCTGGCTCGGCAGGAGGCAGAGGCGGGGCCGGAGGGAGCGGAGCGACGGGCGGAAGCGCGCCGGGTGGAAGCACCGGGGGTGCGGCCGGAGGCAGTGCCGGAGGGGCTCCTCCCCCAACGACCGGAATCCCGACTGGCTATCCGGCGCCCACGGCGGCTAACTACGCCCAGTGCCAGACGGTAGCGATAGGCACCAATAATGCTTGCGCTGGCCAGCCAGCGGGGAATGTCTGCATCGAATGCCTCTTCGGCGGTACCGATTACAACACATCTGAAACCACTCCTACGGCAACCGCCACGAGCGAGGCGGGGAACTACGTCGTGACCGTGACGCTCGGCGGGGCCGCAGCTGGTGACACGTATGTCAGTGCGGAATCGAGCCGAGGCCTCTTGGCGTCCGTGACCACCACCCCAGGCCAGTCGCTGGAGTACGCGTTCGTGGTCAATGTGCGAGCGATGGAAGGGCAGCCACAGCATGCCGGCGGGCCGGGGGGATATCCGGGCCTGGATTTATTCTTCTCCGGCACGAATCCGCAGGTTTCTGCCATCGGATACGCCCTAGCCGACGCAACGACGAAGCCAATCATGGTCTACATCGCCAGCGACTCCACGGCCTGCGACCAGACCGGCGGCGCCTTCGGGGGTTGGGGGCAAATGCTGCCCGAGTATTTTGCTCCTCCGGTCGGGATTGCCAACTATGCCAATAGCGGCGCAGCCTCCGGCGATTTCGGCTTCTGGGGCGACATCTCGTCGCGCTGGGTCGCGGGCGACTGGATCATGATTCAATTTGGACACAACGACAAGACAGATACGGACGCAACTGTCGAGGCGAACCTCACACCGCATGTGACCGCCGCACTGGCCGCAGGCGTCCACCCGATTATGGTTTCTCCGCCCGCTCGCCTGCAGGGTATTCCAATACCCGATCAGTCCAGCCTTCATGCTGCCGCGGCCCAGGCGGTCGCAACGGCCAACAACGTACCCTTCATCGATCTGACCGCCCTCTCTACTGCCTGGTACGACGGTCTTGGCATGACCCAGACCCAAGCGCTGCAGGCATACCACGCGAATGGAACCGACGCGACACACACCAACCTCGCGGGCGCAGCGAAGTTGGCTGGTCTCGTCGCCAACGCCATAAAGACTCAGAATATTGGACTGGCCCCGTACTTGAGGCAGTGATTCGCTGCTGCTCCGGACGCAGTTGCGTGCGGAGACATTCGTTTGACGTGCGCGGTTGCGCCGGGTGCGTATCTCCGTCGGGAACCGCAAGGTGGGAGTTGGGCTAGCGACTCTCAACCGTGTAGAATGCGATTTTCTTGGCAAGCGCGCGGCATGTCGTGTCGACAGAAAGGGCACTTCTTAATGATCACCTGCACTATGCGATTCTTGACTCTGGCTTTGGTGGCAGCACCACTACTTCTCCTGGGCTGTAGCAGCAACAGCAGCCCGAACACCGGTACTGCAGGTGGCACCACCAGCAATGGCGTCACGACCACCAGCGGCGGAGCGAACCCTAGCGGCGGCTCGAGCAGCATCGGCGGAACCACCGCCGCCAGCAGCAGTTCATCCAGCAATGGCGGAACCACCGCCAGCAGCAGTTCATCCAGCAATGGCGGAACCACCGCCAGCAGCAGTTCATCCAGCAATGGCGGAACCACCGCCAACAGCAGCTCATCCAGCAATGGCGGAACCACCGCCAGCAGCAGCTCATCTAGCAATGGCGGAACCACCGCCAGCAGCAGCTCATCTAGCAATGGCGGAACCACCGCCAGCGGCGGAACCAACCCCAGCGGCGGTTCAAGCAGCTTCGGTGGAGCAACAGCCAGCAGCGGTTCAAGCAGCAGAGGCGGTGCGACCAGCGGTGGCGGTTCGGGTGGCAAAGGCGGAACGACCAGCAACGGCGGCTCTGGTGGCAAAGGCGGAACCACCACAAGCAGCGGCGGCTCGGCCACAGACGGCGGGACCGCGAGTTGCACCCTCGACACCATCGATGTCACAGCCGCCAACTATCCTAGCGGCCTCACCCTGACCAAGGCCTGCAGCCCTTACATGGTCGACGAGATTGACGTCCACGACGGCGGCGTGCTCACCATCGAGGCGGGCGCCACGCTGGAATTCAGTGACAACACGACGATATCTGTCGGTCAGTCCGGCACGGGCAAAGTCCTGATAAACGGCACGGCGCAGAACCCGGTTA